>Ga0182027_10000007_pt1 | contig 282426 bp, 293 predicted proteins | sample 712E1DmetaG_FD_121300 | JGI IMG/M metagenome (GOLD analysis project Ga0182027, IMG submission 121300) | Permafrost microbial communities from Stordalen Mire, Sweden - 712E1D metaG (Illumina Assembly) | ecosystem: Environmental > Terrestrial > Soil > Wetlands > Permafrost | place: Sweden...
TCTTCGTACTGTGTATGATCGTAATTTTTTTCCATCTATATTCGTCATTGCGAGTGTGTAATCACACGTGGCAATCTATCTAATAATATCTTAAAAAGCCCTCGTTAATCTCCTAAAAGGGGACTAACGAGGGCCATTTCCGGCGGTACCACCTCGCATTGTACTTATTTGTTGGGTTCTATTTTCCTTGCGGATTTCTTCCCTAGCTCCCGAGTGACGGGCTCGTTCACAGCTTCTCTATTTTATCACTATTCTCGTTTTCTCCATCTAATTGTGTCAAAGCTTCTGTAACCGAAATCTCGTTATTCTTGATTTTGCCCACGAGCCCGATAAATTTATCTGATAACCCGTCATATTTTTCCCTAAAATCTTCCTTCATTCCGGCCACTCTCCGCAGCGATAAAGAAGCCTGCTCCAACAGGGCCACGGCATCTTCTCTAGAAACCACTCCAAAATCTTTCGGTCTGTCTATTTGTAGACCGGCCACAATTTTCCAGTCACCCGTCAAGGGTACTTCGCCATTGGTGTTCTCAGTCGCCAGTGTCTCTCCCAAACCACCCAATACTTCCTGTTGATTGTTTTCCATTCCGAATTCCGCCATAAACACATTTTACTCTCTAATACTAAACTGTCGTCAGACTCGGATTCGGTTTCAAATCCACGATTTTTACTTCCTTAGGTGCCATGATCGCTGCCGCTCCCACCATCGCGGCATTGTCTCCACAGTATTTTAGTTCCGGACAGAAAAATTTCGTTCCGTCCACACTCTCGACTGCTGCTCTCAATCCTTCACGCAACTGTTTGTTGGCCGCCACCCCACCCGCCATGAGCACACTTTTAGGATGATAAATTTCCAGCGCTTTCATTGTTTTGCTAATCAATATATCCACGACCGCCTCGGAAAATTGCCATGCCAAACTATCTCGAATTTCCTCGGTCATTTCCTTAATCTCGCCTACTTTTTTGGCGACAGCCGCTTTCAAACCCGAAAAACTCATTTCCAAACCCTCCTCATTTATCATCGGACGAGGCAATTTCAACTCTTTGCCATATTTATCTTTCATTTCCGGGGTCACTCTATCGACGGCTTTTTGTATCTCCGGACCACCCGGGTAGCCCAAATTCAATAATCTTGCTGTTTTGTCAAAAGCCTCACCCACCGCGTCATCCCTAGTTCCGCCAATCCACTGCCATTCCTTAGCACTTTTCATCAAGACAATATCTGTATGTCCACCACTTACCACCAACCCCACGACGGGGAACTGCGGTACTTCTTTATCTGCCGATTCTACGATCCAGTTGGCGAACACATGCCCAGCCATATGGTTTACTGCCAAAAGCGGTTTTTGCCACGCCCAGGCCAATGTCTTAGCCGCCTCCACCCCCACCAACAAACTTCCCATTAATCCCGGTCCATAGCTTACCGCCACTGTCTGAATATTTTCTTTTTCATCTCCGACAGCCTCTTTTATCACCGGCACTATACTTTTGATTTGCTCACGCGCCGCCACTTCTGGCACGATGCCCCCATATTTCTCATGCATCAAAACCGAACTAGCCACGATATTAGTGACCACTTTTACTCCAGCGCCACAATTTTCCACCACAGCTGCCGCCGTTTCGTCGCAAGTACTCTCAATCGCCAATAATCTCATTGCTATATTGTATCGTTAAATTTTTGTCCCTCTCAGATACACCGCCTGCCAAGGTTGATAGTCACTGTAAAAAGTTTTTTCAAATAAAGTTTGGCCATCTTTGGTCACTTTGTAATTAAACGACACATCTGCTCCCCAAGCCGCAAAATCGGTCTGTTTCAACTGTCCCACCGGTAGAGTTGGGTCGTCGACATACAAAGTTGCCGGCGGTGGTGTTTGGTTGGAAATTTTTGGTTCGGAAATCGATGCCGTTCGACCATCTTTTGTACCATAAATATCGACCTTCATTGTTAAATTCTCGGTGTCTACACTTGTTTGAACCAGGATGTAGTTTCCCGTGTCGTTTAGAAATTTCAAATCCGCCGTTGGGTTATAAACCGTAGCGTCAATTCCTGGTTTACTGTCTTCTTCATAGTAACCTACCCGATAGGCATGGGCCTTTCTCTCAGTAATTGGTAAACCGGCGTTCAGTGCCGCCCTAAAAACCGTCGTCGATACTTGGCACACTCCACCACCATCTCCCAAAACCGTTCTTCCACCACTGATAATGTAAGCGCTCTGATATCCCGAGGCCTTTGAAATATCCCCCACAGTGTTGTTAAACGAAAATTCTTCTCCCGGAGCCACCAACGCTCCATTAATCCTTGATGCCGCTAAATTCACATTGAACACTCTTCCTGGGATCGAATGGGCAAAAGCCGATTTTCCTTCGCCGATCAGTTCTTTAATTCCCAGGTTATTTACTTCGCCGGTTTTAATTTTTGGTTGCGTCGAGATAACCGGAATTTCCAGTTCGTCTTTATCTACCGCCAGTAATGCCTCTCCAAGTTCAGCTTCAAAGCTAGGCAAGTCAATTTTTTCTCCCACCACCTCCGGCTTAAACTGTTTTACCTTATTATTTTCGAACACAAAAACCGCGTCTTTTGGATCTGTCTCTACTTGTTGCTGAATTCTTGCCAATAGAGTATTAAATTCATCTTCGTCGATAACTGTTTTTGAAAGTCCAAACAGCCCCACCATTTCGTCGGCACTCAATGTAGTTTCAAAATCACCGGCTTTCAGTTTTAATTTTTTGTCACCCCATTTAGTTAAGGCCGCAATTGCCTGTTCCGTCAACACCGTATTTTCTTTTGTAACCACCGTTGTCACCGGTACATCAATCGTTTGTGTATCGGGTATCCCCCACACTATAGCGATTTTGTTTATTAATGTTTCTTTGTCAACTTCTACACCGTCACTTCCGGATACCACGGACACCACACCATTCTTGTTAACTAACTTTGGCCATACGGGTAGCTTGTCGTTGTCTGAGGCCAACTGATCCACATATCCCTTCAGATCATCAGCGTCATAACTTGTTGGCAAAGCGATTTCTCGGGAAGAGATAATTGTTTTTATTTGTTCTGACACCTGTGTCAGCAAGTTACCATTTCTTCCTACGTTGTACGCTTGTTCCACTGCCCAGGTGAAATCTCGGTCTACTTTAATACTATCGAGGTTATCAATATCCTTCCCGTTAATCCTCAAAATAACTTTGTTGGGGTTAGTGGAGAAATACTGCTCGGTTAATTTAAAGGCGGTTACTTTATCCATGCCACCTACCCCAATCCCGGCAATCGATACATTTGGAAAAATCAAAGCACGGAAAGCCAAGCGATAGCCGACGTAAGCCGCCACTGCCACCAAAATTACCATAACAATAATCCAGACAAGGTTTTTAAATCTATTCATTCTTGGTATACTTTAATAGTGCTGTCATTTCTATGACTCCACTTATTTTAGCTTAATTTTTTATATGGACAATCAATTCCCTCTACCTGGTCCCACCACCACTACCGTTCCGGAAACGGTCGCCCCCCTCCCCACACCAGAAGAAGCCGCCCCACCTCCTCCTGATTACCAGGCTCCAGCGTCCACCAAGGCGCCCATTGTCAAACCCTCTCCTCTTAAGACCCTTCTTCTTGTTGTTGGCGGTCTTTTGTTTGTTGGCCTTCTTGTTTTTGGCCTTTCTAAACTGCTCAGTGGTGGTTCTACCATCAAGTCCGCCTCCAGCACCCAGACGATTACTTTAACCTACTACGGTCTCTGGGAACCTTCATCTGTTATGAAACCGGTTATAGACGAATTTGAAAAGGAAAACCCCACTATCAAAATCAGCTACCAGCTTCAATCCTCCCAGGATTATCAAGACCGTACCAAAACCGCCCTTGAGAGTCAAAACTCTCCTGATATTGTTCGACTTCATTCTAGTTGGTTGCCCATATTGGCTAAAGATCTTTTTCCTGCCCCCGCCAACTCTGTTTCCGCCACCGAAATTACCACCAATTTTTATCCTATCGTGGCCAAAACCTTAGTTGCCGGAACCGAAGTCTATGGTGTTCCCATGACGATGGAGGGACTGGCCCTCTACGTCAACACTGCCATGTTTCAGCAAAAATCTCTTTCTCTACCTCAAAGTTGGGAAGATGTTGTCAATGATGCCAAGCTGATCAAAGAAGTTGATCCTCTCACTGGTAAACTCACTCGTGCTGGTATTGCTCTTGGCAATACCACGAACGTTGACTCCTGGCCGGACATTGTCAGTCTTATGCTTCTTCAAGCTGGTGTTAAGCTCACCGACCCCAAAGGCCCCGAAGTTTTAGCCACTCTCCAGTACTACACCGACTTTATCAACAAAAACCATGTTTGGGACGACACCCTCCCTCCCTCTGTCACCGCCTTTGCTAATGAGAAAGTCGCCATGGTTATCGCCCCGTCCTATCGTGCCGTCGATATCAAAGCCATTAATCCTTCTCTAGCCTGGCAAACCATTCCCGTTCCCCAGCTTCCTGACTCCGATACCGTCAACTGGGCCACTTACTGGTTCGAAGGCGTTAGTAAAAACAGCAAACATCCACAAGAAGCCTGGAAGTTTTTAAGTTTTCTTGCTTCTGCCAAGGCCCAACAAATTTTATTCGACTCTGCCACCACCGACCGAGAGTTCCCTCAACCTCCCGCTAATAAGGCCGATGCCTCCGCCGCTCAAAGCAACGCTGTCATTGCCCCCTATATTACTAGTATGGATACTGCGCGTACTTTCTATACTGCCGGCGATACTCACGACTCTCCCACCGCCCTCAACTCTCGTCTTATTAAATATCTTGAAGATGCTGTTAACGCCGTTTCGCAAAACCAAGACACTACCACTGCTCTCAATACCCTCGATAGTGGTTTTATCCAAGTTCTCTCTCAGTACGGATTAGTGGCTGCCCCCACCGCGACACCCACTCCCTGATATGAGTTATCGTGATGCTGTTGCCCAAACCCAAGCCTACTCGGCTTTTTTTTCTTTCCCTCTTCGTCCTGAAGAAACTCATCGCTGGTTAATTTCAGATAAAAAAATCTCCATCACCACCCTAAAACCGTACCTCTCCAATTTAAGTCCCAAAAATGAAAAAAAACGTCTGCAACTAACTCAAAATACCCTCACCAAGGAGAAAATAGCCTTAAATTTTGTCAACCTCGTCCATTTTCTGCCCGGTATCGAAATGATTGCTCTCACCGGTTCGGTTGCGGTTGGTAACACCCACACCGGCGACGACATCGATCTTCTCATCGTCACCACACCTCACACTCTTTGGTTGGTGCGCCCGTTTCTTCTTCTACTTCTTACCTGCAAATTTCATCGTCGTCACCCGGGGGACAATCCTCGTCAAATTCAAAACTCCTTTTGCCCCAACCTTTGGTTAGACACCCAATCCTTAACTATTCCCAAAGCCAAACAAAATCTTTACACCGCCCACGAAGTACTCCAAATCAAACCGCTTTTCGACCGCGGTGGTGTCTACTCCCGTTTCCTCCGTGCCAATCGCTGGACTGGCCATTTCCTCGCTAACGCCTATTTTGAACTCTCCACAAAAGCTGTTTCGTCTCCGCGCCCTCGCTCTTCAAGCTCTTTACTCGCCCCGCTTAATCTCTTTTCCTTTCTTCTCCAATACCTCTATATGCTTCCTAAAAAAACTACTGAAACGGTAACTCTCCACTCCGCCTTCTTCCACAAAAACAATCTCTCTTCTGTTATCACAAGACACCTGGAGAATAATTGTCTATAATTATCCTGATCATGGACGCTTTTACTACCTATCTCTATCAGCCATTTTTCAACCTCCTCATTGGTATTTACTGGGTAGTTGGTCAAATTTTTCCCAACCCCGATATGGGAATCGCCATGATTTTCTTCGCGATTGCTGTTCGTCTCATCTTCTTGCCGATTGACCTCTTGGGCGACCGTTCGGAAGAAGATAAATACAAAATCGCCGAAAAAATTAAACAACTCAGGATCGATTTGGCGGCGGAACCCATCAAGCTTAAAGCCGAGACCAACCGTATTATGCGTCAAAAACCCGGGGCCATCATCTCTGAAGTTTTGAACGTTATCTTTCAGGCCGTGATTATTATCATGCTTTACCGTATCTTTACCACCGGTCTTGAAGGCGCCGATCTTCACCTGATCTATAAGTTTATGCCCAAGATCCATCTGCCCATTAACCTGATGTTCTTGGGGAAATACGATCTTTCTCGCACTAATAACACCCTCAACGTCATTCAGAGTCTCCTGATTGCTACTAATGAGTCCATGCATCTTTATTTTTCTCCCGTGAAGCCTACCCAAAAGGACTTTATTTCTCTCGTCATCATTTTCCCCATTGTTTGTTTTATCCTCTTTTTGTTCCTTCCTGCCGGTAAAAAGGTCTATATCATTACTTCTTTAGTCTTTACCATGATTGTTCGTCTCATCAGACAAGCCAGCTTCCTTTACTACTCTTTCTCTAGAAAACCGGCTCCGGTTGTCGTTGTCGACACTCCTCCAGCCACGGAAGAACACCTTCCTTCAATGCCCACTCCTACTTCTACCGAAAAGACGCTATAATATAGCAAGCTATGGCAGATTTTGATAAATTGGTAGTCTCCTTCCTTGTTGACGAAGTTGTCGGCGGTTTTTTTATCTCCGTTCCCCCCGGACATGTCGCCTGTGTTTATGACCGGGGATTGGGTGTTCTCAAGCGCGTCTGGGGTCCCGGCCTTCATCTTAAGATTCCTTTTTGGCAAATCGCCAAGCTTTTTAATGCTCAAATTCTCGAATACACTATCCGTCACGGTTTTGATCTGACCCAAAAAGAAGCTCTCGGAGATGAACCCATCACCGCCATGACTAAAGACGGTAAAACCATCTCTATCGAAGGCTCGATTCTTTTCAAACTCGACAAAGCCAACGCCCCTGAACTTTGGGAGAACATCGGTGATAACTTTATTTCCAAAGTCGTTCGTCCTTACTCCAGAAGTCGCATTTCCTCCGGTTTCAGTCAATACGATGCTGATAATATCGGTGCCGAAAGATCCCAAATTGAAACTACCCTCAAAAACGAGCTCAATAAACTATTTGAAGACAAAGGTCTCATTATCGAAAGTGTGCTCTTCTCCGATATTAAGGTCATCGATTCAGGTTCCAAACACCCGGTCACGACCTTAGTTTCCACTCCCGCAGAAGTTTAAGTTTGTATATACTAGTATCATGGCCTTGCCCAAATATTCGGTACTGCAGATTCGTCCTGCCAAAGATTCACTTACTGGCCAAGCTGCCTTTGTCGAGTTTTTAGCCTCAATCAAGACTTCTCTTAAGGCCGGCTTCATGGATCGCCTTCTCAACTCTTTTGAGACTGTCACTCTCGAAATTGCCAACCTCAACCAAACCACTTATTTTGTCATTGCCTGTCCCGAGCGTCTCGAACATCTAGTTCGCTCTCAAATCGCCGCTCAATATCCCACGGCTTTGATTACCCCCATGAAAGATTATTTGTCGGACTGGCTTAATCATGGTGAGCCTCAGATGGGTCAACTGGTTCTCGCCGCTCCTTCGGAACTCCCCTTAAATGTGACCGAGGATGAAAAGATCGATCAGATGACGGCCATTCTAGGTAGTCTCTCTCGTATCCCTTCCGGCCAGGCCGCCGTTATTCAAATCTGTCTTTTTGCCGCTCCCGGCAACTGGCAAAAATCTCTTCGCAAGTCACTTGAACCCAAACCCGTTCCCGAAGGCCAGCCCAAACCGGCGCCCAGTTCTGCCAAAACTATGTTCGAGAAAAAGTTGGCCTATCAAGCTTTTGGCTGTGATATCCGTTTAGTTGGTGTTTCTCCAAACGAGGCTACTTCTAGTCAACTCCTTTCTCAATTATCTGCTGCTTTTGGTACCTATTCACTCTCGGAAGGCAATAGTTTTAAACTTAAAACCGTTAAACCTTCTTCCTTTGATCGGCTTAGACAAATGGTTATCGACCGTTCCGCCCAGTTCGTTAATCAGTATCAATTCCTTAACTACTCCGAAATTGCCGCCATTTACCATCTTCCCGGTTTTAATCTCGCCAACATCAAAGGTATCGCCTGGGGTAAGACTCTACGGGGGGAGCCTCCAGCCAACTTACCCATTGCTGAAGATCTTTCTGAAGAAGAAAAGCAAGAAATTAATTTCTTCGCCAAAACAGAATATAAAAATCGCCTGGTCTCCTTTGGTATGCGTAAAGGGGAGGACCGTCGTCGCCACGTCTATATCTTAGGTAAATCCGGTACCGGTAAATCAACTCTCCTGGCCAACATGGCCATCAACGATATTCGCCATGGTGAGGGCATTGCTCTTGTTGATCCGCACGGCGATACTGCCGAACATCTTCTCGATTACATTCCTAACGAACGCATTAACGATGTCGCTTATCTTGACCCTTCGGTCCCCGGTAAGTCTTTCCACCTCAACCCCCTTTTCGTCAAAAATCAAGCCTACGCCGAGCTTGTCGCCTCCGGTATCGTTTCCATTTTTAGCAAACTCTACGGCAACTCCTGGGGTCCTCGTTTGGAATATATTTTGCGTAACTGTCTTTTGACTCTCGTTGGTAAGCCTGGGGCTACCCTCGTCGATGTTCCCAAACTCCTCACCAATAAGGTTTTCCGAGAAGAATATCTGGCCGCCGTTCAGGATCCGGTCCTCCACAATTTCTGGCATGATGAGTACGATAAATACTCCGAAAAATTCCAATCTGAGGCTATTTCACCTATTTTGAACAAAGTCGGTCAGTTCATTACCTCACCTACGATTCGTGACATCATCAGCCATCCGGACTCCACTGTTGATTTCGAAGATATGATGAATACCGGCAAAATTATTATCCTCAACCTTCCTCAGGGCAAGATTGGTGAAGATAATGCCGCTCTTTTAGGTGCCATGTTCATTTCTCAGATTCAGATCGCCGCCATGAACCGTGCCAATATGGCCGAGTCTGACCGTAAAGATTTCTTTCTTTATGTCGATGAGTTCCAAAACTTTGCCACCACTTCCTTTATCAAGATTCTTTCCGAAGCTCGTAAATATCGTTTGAACTTGATTTTGGCCAATCAGTACACCGCTCAGCTTCCCATCGAGATCCAAGACGCTATTTTTGGTAATGCCGGTACTCTCATGAGCTTTGTCGTTGGTGCTGCCGATGCCAACCGTCTCATGAACGAGCTTGGTAATTTCTATACTCAAGATGATCTTGTCGGCCTGGCTCGTTATCAGCTCATCGTCAAGATCTCCGTTAACGCTTCCATTTCCAATCCTTTTTCCGCCACCACTTTACCTCTACCTGAGATCAAAAATGGTAATCGCGAGAAGATCATCGCCATGAGCGAGGAACAGTATTATCGTAAAACTGAGGCTCTCGACATGTCCCAAGCCTCCATTTACACACCCGCGGCGCCCAAACAGGATTATCGCCCCCAGCAAAGACCCCAAAACACTCCTTATCGACCTCAGTCACCATCTCCTCGCCCCTATACACCGCCCGAAGAAGATCACCGCCCTAATTACTCTCCACAAATTGCCAATCCAGCCATTCGTTCCTTGTCGGAAGGTGTTATTTCCACACGCCCTGTTTTACCTCCGCCTTCTACCATTTCCAATGGTAATTCGGCACATTCATCTTCATTAACCAATCCTGTCATTCCCGCGAAGGCGGAAATCCACCCCCAAACAACTTCGTCATTGCGAGATTCGTATTCGAACCGTGGCAATCCATCTCCTGAACCCTCCCTCACCGACCTGGATCAAGATCGTTCCGAAGGTTTACGTCCCAGTGTTGTTGGCTGTTTCCTAAACTCCGGCAAAGTTCTCTTTACCTACCAAAAGACTCATCAGCTCTGGCAGCTACCCCAAGGGGGAGTGGACAATGGTGAAACCTTAGTTCAGGCCTTCAAACGCGAAATGACCGAAGAATTAGGTGATACTTTTGTCAAACAAACCAGCTTTAAACCCACTCTACTTTCTGTTGACAAAATTGAGTTTCCTCCGGACAAACAAGGTCTGCGTGAGCTAACCCTAGACTCTGGTACACCCGTTACTATGAAAGGCAAAAAATACTACTTTCTCTACGCCACTTCCGTCTCCACCAATTTGAAATTTCCCTCTGACGAAGAATATAGTGATTACAAGTGGGTAACTTATGATGAAGCTCTCGAATTAGCCAAAACTTCTGCCCAAGGAGGTAAACTTAGAATAACTACCGCAGTTTTGGATGCGCTAAAATCCAAAAACCTTCTTTCTTCAGGGAATATAATTAATAATCAAATCAACTCACATGGACCCAAACCAACCGATCACTCCTCAAGCAAACCCATCCCCGTCATCAAACCCGAGTTTCACCCCTCCGTCAGCTTGGCAGAGCGACCCAACTCCACCGTCAGTGTTCCCGACACTTCCTCAGATCTCCCAGCCACTACTCCAGAGCCAGGAGCCAGTCTCCCCGCAAGCCCAGAAGACGTCACCCCTCCAATCTCAGCCACTCCAACCACCTAAAAAATCCGGTTTCCTCAAGACTTTCTTTATTGTGATTGCTCTAGTTCTTCTTGGCATCCTTATCGGTGTTGTCGTTGCTCGTTTCCTTCCGTTAGCCTCTACCGCAACCGTCACTCTGACGCCTACCCCCACGGCAGAAATCACTCCCTCAGCCATCCCTACGCCTTCAGTTGACATCACCGCCGACTGGCAAACCTATACAGATGCCAAATATCATTTTTCTTTTAAACACTCCTTGGTCTATAGTCAGCAACAGCCAGTTCTCGGGGGAGATGCACCTATTGACGGCCAATCCATTTTCTATAGCACGACCAAAGGTAAGGGCGACATGTTTTTCCTAGACGTCGTTCCTTTTACCGGCACCTTGGATCAATTCGTTACCAAATATACTCCCTACGACTCAGTTACCAAAATGAACGATGTCTTAATCCATAGTTTATCTTCACCTTTAGGCACCCTATTGGAAAATACCACCGCCGGTTCTATTCCCGTTTCTATCTATACTCATACGGACCATTTTGATCAAACAATCAATCCGGGAGCTGTCGATATTACCACCTATTCCACCTTTTTCCTGTTAGGGAATAATGGGTTCATTCTTCGGTACAATGGTGATAACCCCTTAGATCAATTGAAACTGATGATCTCCACCTTCAAATTTAACGAAGCAGCGACTTCCGCGACGAGTTCAGCTATTCTCAAATAAAGCTTCGCTTCCTCTTGACAAAGAAAATTATTTGCGTAAAAATGGCACTCGATGAGTATGAGTGCCATTTTGGTGCTAATATTAAATAACTCCTAAACTGGTATACTCGACTCTCAATCATTAACAATCATTAATTAATTATGTTTAACAACACTCTTTCTGTCCGCAGGCTTCAACCCGCTCCCGGTTATCTTTTAGTCGAGCCGGCCAAACAAGAAAAACAAACCTCCTCCGGTTTATATCTTCCTGAAACCCACACCGAAAAACCCCAGTACGGTACCGTTCTTGCCGCCGGTGGCAAATTGATCAATGATCGCGGCGTCGAAGTTAATTCTCCCGCCAAGGCAGGGGATAGAGTTGTTTATAAGGAATGGGGTGGCAATGAAGTCGAGATTGGCGACACTAAATACCAGTTCCTCAAATTTGATGACATCCTAGCAATTGTTAAATAAATATGGCCAAACAAATTATTTTTTCCGAAGAAGCTCGTGGCAAACTCGTCATTGGTGTTAGTAAACTGGCTCGTGCCGTTGTCACCACTTTAGGCCCCAAAGGTCGTAATGTGGCTATCGATAAAAAGTGGGGCGCTCCCACTGTTCTCCACGATGGTGTCTCTGTCGCCAAAGAAGTTGAGCTTGCCGATCCTTTTGAAAATATGGGCGCCCAGCTTGTCAAAGAGGCCGCCAGTAAAACCAACGACATTGCCGGTGACGGCACCACCACCGCCACTCTTTTGGCCGAACAAATTGTTATTGCTGGTATGGACAAAATCACTAAAGGGGCCAACCCCATGCAAATGAAACGGGGCATTGATAAGGCGGTTACCGCCGTTGTCCTGGAACTGGGCAAAATCAAGAAAGATCTCAAAGAGTCCGACTGGGAGGCTGTCGCTACCATTTCCGCCCAAAATCCGGAAATTGGTAAACGAATCGCCGAAGCTCTTCTTTCCGTTGGTCGCGATGGTGTTGTCACCGTCGAAGAGTCCAAAGGTATGGAATTCGCCATTGAGAAAAAAGAAGGTATGCAGTTTGATAAGGGCTATGCATCCGCCTATTTTGCGACCGACGCCGGTAATATGGACGCCACCATCGACAATCCCTATATCCTGATTCTCGATCAGAAAATTAGTGCTCTCAACGAAATTGTGCCTTTCTTGGAAAGCACCATGAAAGTCACCAAAAATATCGTTATTATTGCCGACGATATCGATGGGGAAGCTTTGGCTATGTTGGTCGTCAACAAGATGCGCGGTAACTTCAATATTCTCGCCGTCAAAGCGCCCGCCTTTGGCGATCGTCGTAAAGCCATCCTTCAAGACATCGCCATCCTCACCGGGGGAACGGTCATTTCTGAAGACACCGGCCGCAAACTCGACTCGGTCACTATTGAAGACCTGGGTAGAGCCGATCGTGTTTGGTCCGACAAGGACAACACTCAGATCATCGGTGGTAAGGGAGATAAAGTTGCTCTTGAAGACCGTCTAGTTCAAATCAAGAAGGAGTACGAAAAAACCACTTCCGAATTTGACAAAGAAAAGTTGGCCGAACGCATTGCCAAGCTCTCCGGTGGTGTCGCCGTTATTAAAGTTGGTGCCGCGACCGAAGTCGAGCTCAATGAGCTCAAGGAAAGAGTCAAAGACGCCGTTGGTGCCACCAAAGCCGCCATCGACGAAGGGATTGTTCCCGGTGGCGGTGTCGCCCTTATCAAAGCTCGTCAGACTCTGGTTAATCTCAAAGGTGACAATGCTGATGAAACGGCCGGTATTGAAATTGTCAAAAACTCTCTTTCCGAGCCTCTTCGTTGGTTAGCCAAGAACTCTGGTTTCGATGAAGATCTTGCCGTTAAAACCGTTGAAGATAATAAAAATGTTAATTTTGGTTTTAATGCTCTTACTCTCGAGTTTGAAGACATGATCAAAGCCGGCATCCTCGATCCGGTTAAGGTTACCCGCTCCGCTCTCCAGAATGCCGCCAGCGTCGCCAGCATGATTCTGACCACTGAATGTCTGATTACGGATCTTCCCGAAGAAGACAAACACGATCACGCCGCTCCCGATATGAGCGGTATGGGTATGTAACTATTGTTCGTCATTGCGATCCGCCTATGGCGGAGTGGCAATCTATACAAAAGACCCCTTATAGGGGTCTTTTGCTATATAATCTCCCTAAATTCACTTTAACAAGGAGGAAAAATGGCAGAAACAATTGAAATCGGTTGTGATGGCACCAAAAAATGGATGTGGTTCAATGTCGCGAATGATTTAGAGAAACAAGGAGGCTTAACCGAGGTACTCATCGATCCGTTGTCGGTTTGTGCATCCGGTTGTGGTGGAGAACACGAGAAAAATCACTTTTACATCACCTGGATTCACGATCTTTTTCTTCTGGTGACAATGCAGACATTTTCTCAAGCACTCGTCGACGCTTTTTCAAAAGTGGTCGAGTATAGACCATTTTGTCGATACACTAGTAAAGGTAATTTGGAAACTATCGAGTGGGACAAAAAAGATCCTGACTCAAGATTTGCCGAACTCCAAAACGATTCTACTGTAAAAAACCTTGTTCGCCTCTAAAAATGTCACAAACAGCCCCCTCAAATAGGGGGCCTTCTTTTTGTGCTAAAATACACCCCAAGCACATTCAAACAAAGGAGGAAACAGTGACCAGTAGTATCTTCAAAGATCGAAATTATACCCATGTATATAACGACGTATTCGGAGAGATGAGTGCTCAAGAATGTGAACAAATTGCCCTTGCGGTAGCTTCTGTAAAAGCCGATAAGGATAAGAACACTCCAGGTCTCTCGTGCTTTTTCCAGTCTGCCGTCAATATCTATAAGGATTTCATGGCCTGGCAGGAAAAGAATTTCTATCTCCAAGTCTTCAAAAAAACCTATCTTCTCGGCTATTCCAAAAAACATAAAATCGTAATCTCTTTTCATCGGGGACTTTGGTTCGCCAGCTCTAACAACTACGCCGTTGCCCTCGAAGATGTCCTCCGCCGAATTCCCCAGAAAACACCAAACTCCATCGAATGGTAGCAAAAAGCCCCCTCAAATAGGGGGCCTTTCTTTTATTAATCACCTTATCCACAAAAAAATAGAGTTTTCCACACAAGAAGAATGACTGCTAAATCAATCTAATTTGGGTATATTACTGTTGGAAACTTTCTTTATCTCTTGTTTACCGGTCCCAAGGCTAGATAGGGCTGGGGATTGATGGGTTCATCATTAACATGAACCTCCAAATGTAAATGCGGTCCGGTTGTGTGTCCCGTGACACCCACTTCTCCAATTACCTTACCGGTTGTGACGGTATCACCCTCTTGGACGAAGATTTTTCCCATATGAGCATAGACGGAGACGGTATTATTTCCGTTATCGATCCACACCGCATGACCGTAATCGGTACTTAAAAGCTGTACCTTTATCACTGTTCCGCTTTTGATCGGGTAGATCTTGGACCCGAGGGGCGCCGTAATGTCGATGCCGGGGTGTCCTAAGTGAAACCCTTGTGAAATACCGGTATAAGCCGGTAGCACATCGGCAAAACTTTTTTGCGTCTCTATTGATAGTTCGGAAGCGGGGATAGATACATTGGAAGCCGCCACGGTCTGATCCACGGGTAAAAACACTAATCCTGAAGCCAATGAAACCACCGAAATCACTCCGCCCAGGACGGATTTAATTCTCTTTTTTTCGAACATCGGTCTGATGAACTTGGAAATACGGCTTGATGTTCTGGTTTTTGTTTGTTTGTTTAGTATCATAAATGCGGGTAAAAGGCCGCCTTAGGTACAAAAAAAGCTTGAATTTCTCAAGCGGACAGTATCATACCATATCAACTACCCAAAAGTCAACCTATAACCCTCAAAATGGTATATCCTTAAATTACCTATGTTAACCAAAGAACTCCTTCAAAACAAAAAAGTCCTTCTTCGCGCCGATCTCGATGTTACCCTTAAAGATGGTCAAGTCGAGAACAACTATCGTCTTCGGGCCCTTTTACCCACCCTCAAATTCTGTCTCCAGTATGCCCAAAAAACCGTCATTATTGGCCATCTGGGTCGTCCGACAGGGGAGGATCCCTCTCTGAGCCTGGAACCGGTTAGAAAGTGCCTAATTAGCTTGTTAAATCAAGATATTCCGCTCTTAGTTTCGGGTATTTCTCCGGGGGAGAGATGGGCAGGGGAATTCCCCCTAGCCCTTACGGAAAATTTAAGGTTCGATTCTCGAGAAGAAAAATTAGATAGGGGATTTGCCGAAAATCTGGCCGATGGGGCAGATCTTTATATCTACGAAGCCTTTGCCACATATCATCCTTGTACCAGTCTTTCTCTAATACCCGAACTTTTACCAACCACCACCGGTTTTAGGTTCGACGAAGAGGTACAGACCCTCCAAAAAGTGCTCACCAATCCCCTTCATCCTACCCTTCTTTTAGCCTCGGGTGCGAAGCCGGACAAGCTCGAAATTATTAATCAGATATCCCCTAAATTTGATCAAGTTTTACTGGGTGGCTTGTTGGCCAAACCGGAAGCCAGAACTCCTGACGGTCTTGATCTCAACGAAGTCACCACTTCCCTCTTTCTCTCAGAGATTGCCAAGGCCAAAACCATCGTTCTAAACGGCCCTCTTGGCCTCTACGAAGATGGGATACACACCACAGCCACTAAAGCCGTCCTCCAAGCCCTTTCCGACTCTTCAGCCCTCACTATTGTTGGCGGCGGTGACACCCTGGCCGCGATACCCTCCCTGGGCTTTAATTATGCTTCTTTTGGCTTTGTTAGTACCGGCGGCGGCGCCATGCTTGATTTTCTGGCCACCAGTACCCACCCCCTACTCGGCGTCCTCAAAAATGCTAAACTGAATTAGTTAATAAATAGCCTGCCCATGGTAAATTTCTCGATCAATGGTTTTGGAAGAATCGGCCGCTCGGCCACCCGAGTTTGGCTTCAAAGTCATTTAGATGACGCCAATCTTGTGGCCATCAACACCTCCGGCTCGATGAATGTTGCCGGTTGGGCTCACCTCCTCCGTTACGACACTGCCTACGGTATCCTTCCTTACCCTATATCCTCTGAAGAGGTTCAAGATCCCAGCACCGTCACCGATGCCAAACCCCTCCTTGGCTACATTACCGTCGAACACCCTAAAAAGACTTACAAGATTCCTGTGCTCGCTCAGCGTGACCCGGCCAAAATCCCCTGGATTGAATACGGTGCCGAGGTGGTGATTGAATCAACCGGTGCCTTCACCAGTCTCGATAAGGCCATCCTTCACCTTCAAGGCGGCGCCCGCTTTGTGGTTCTCTCTGCTCCCGCCAAGGGTGCCGGCGTTCCCACTGCTGTCCTCGGTGTTAACGATCAAGATGTCATCACCAAAGATCGCACCAGTACTATCTCCGTCATCAGCAATGCTTCCTGCACCACCAATAGTGTTGCTCCCGTGGCTGCCATTCTTCATGAAAAGCTCGGCATTCTCAAAGCCATGCTGACCACCGTCCATGGTTATACCGACGATCAAAATCTCCAAGATAACTCTCATCGCGATCTCCGCAGAGCCCGTGCCGCCGCCCAAAATATTGTGCCTACTTCCACCGGTGCTGCCATCGCCGCTACTCAAGCTATTCCCGAGCTCCAAGGTCTTTTTGACGGTATCTCTCTTCGTGTCCCGGTTATTACCGGTTCGATCACCGATTTTACTTTCATAACTCGCCGCTCCACCTCCGTCGAAGAAGTCAATCAAATATTTATTGACGCCTCAAGCGATCCGCGCTACCGGGGTATCCTGGCCGTCACCGACGAACCTTTAGTTTCTTCAGATATCGTTGGTCGCTCCGAATCCAGTATCGTCGACCTCGATATGACTCGTGTGGTTGACGGCACGCTCGTCAAAGTTCTTGCCTGGTACGACAATGAATGGGGTTACGCCAATCGTTTGGTTGAGGAAGTCATCAAAGCCGGCGAACTCTACTAAATTTTTTCAACAAATTTTGTGCGTGTATAAACAACATTCATAAATGCTAAAATAGTGCCTGAAGTGGCCGGGTAGACAAGTGGTCCAAGTCAAGAGTCTGCAAAACTCTCATTCGCGGGTTCGAATCCCGCCTCGGCCTCAAATTTAAGCGTGCTTAATTGACACAATCTGCTATCATAGACTCACCATGAAAACCAATCTAACCAGGCTAATTGCCATCATTTCCTTTTCCGTTTTTCTCGCTGGTTGCAATCTCAATCCTTTCGCCAAAAAAGCCGGTATTCAGGTTACTTCGCACCCCGACGCTAATGTCGTTATCAACGGTCAGTCTGTGGGTAAAACCCCCTATTATTCCGAAAATCAAAAACCGGGCACCTACACCGTTCAAATGACCGCTATCGATAGTGGTCAATCATGGGAAGACAAGGTCTCTCTTCTTGGCGGTACCCTCACCACCGTCAACCGCGAGTTTGGCGATACCCCCGATAAATCTCACAGCTATACCCTCTCCTTTGAAAAATTAAGCGATAGCAAAGATGCCTCTGTCAGCATTGTCAGTCTGCCTGCCGCCGCCACCACCAGTATCGACGGCAAACCTCAAGGCTTCACTCCTCTTAACCTCGACATAGACGCCGGCCCCCACGTTTTTACTTTTACGGCCCCCGGCTATGAAGACAAAATCATCAACGCCTCCGTTCAGGCGGGTTACAAATTGGTTCTTAATTTCACTATGGCTGCTATGGATATCACCCCCACGCCTACTCCTACCCTTGCCACGGCTTCTGCCGGTCTCGCCCCCACTCCGACCAAAACTACGGCTATTACCCCACTTCCTAAACAGGCTACTTCCTCTGCCGTTCTAACCAAGCCCTACGTCCAAATTCTCACTACTCCTACCGGCTGGCTCAAAGTCCGTGCGTCGGCTTCCACCACGGCCGATGAACTGGCCAAAGTTAACCCTGGCGACACTTTTGCTTACAAAGCCGATGGTTCCACCACCGACTGGTACCAAATTGAATACACCACCAGTCAATGGGGCTTTGTTTCCTCAAGCTACGCCAAGTTGGTGCAGTAATTACCCCACATAGTAGAGCAATCCAATCACCATTACTCCCCACGTTAATACGGTTATGATTAGTGGTTTATCGGACAAAAGAACCCTTTCTGGACTCTCCCCCTCATTCTTCTCGTAAATGAGCTGTAGATATCTCATGATGCCGTAGACCACAAAAGGGATCGTAATCATCATCCATTTTTCCGATAGCAGAGTCGTTGGTAGTAAAGAAATGATTTTTAGGGCTTTACCATCTGGCACGATCTTCGGGTGATTAAAAGTAAATAAAGCATAAGTAATCCAGGTGGCCGTGGCAAACATCCCCGTATAAATGTCCAGCAGTTTCTCGGTGTAGCGCTTCAATGCCTCTCTGGTGGCTACCTCGCTCCCGCGAGACATCAAAAGTGTCATCTCTCCTCTTCTCTTTCCCACGGCCAAAAACAGCGAAGCTGAAATTACCGTTAATAAAAACCACACGTCCATATGTGCCGAAATTACAAAAGCTCCCGCGTATACCCGAATCAAATATCCCAAGGCAATGACAATCACATCCATAATCGCTACCTTTTTCAAAAAGCCGGTATATAAAACCTGTACCCCCAGATAAACCAAACAACTGATGTAAAAGAAGTAGTTCAAGGAATACGCCCAGGCCAGACCGATGATCACTCCGGAAATCAAAGCAAAAATAGCTACCGGAATCGGCAACTCTCCGGATGCCAGCGGTCTTTTTTTCTTGAATGGATGTAATCTGTCAGCCTTAATATCAAATAAATCATTAAAGATATACGTTGCACTAGATAGAATTGTAAAAACCACAAAAGCTTGTGTTACTATGACAAAATCCCCATTTTGGAACAAGAGGCCCGTAAAAATCAAGGCTGCGTAAAGTGCCAAGTTCTTCAGCCACTGTCTGGGTCTTACTGTCGAAAGTAGCGCGATGAGTACTGCCATAAGATGAAAATTGCCATTAATATTACCAATCCTACCATGATTATGAGCTTTGTTCTAGCTGTAAAGCTCAGCGCCGCAATTCCGAGCACCGCCGCCGCCAGCCAATAAAATAAGGCAATTCTTCGCCTTCCCCAACCCATCGCCAGCAATTTGTGGTGTAAGTGGCTCTTATCCCCCCAAACCGGCGATTTTCCTGAAAGAATTCTTTTCGTCAATAAATAAACGAAATCGATCAATGGAATTCCCAACACAATGATCAAGGCACCCACCTTCGCCGTCGCCAATATTGAAATTACTCCTAAATATAGTCCGGCCAGTGATGTTGCCGAGTAACCGGGCATAATTTTTTGCGGGTAAAAATGAAACACTGTCAAACCGGCAAAAGCTCCCGCCGTGGCAAAGGCCAGAGTCGCCACCGGCCACTGAGTGATGTCCGCACTGTAGTTCAGGGAGATTATTCCGAGTACCACCGCCGCAATTGTGATCACCCCGCTAATTTGTCCATCCACTCCCGAAGACCAGTTGATGGCGTTCATTAGTGATGGAATCCACAACAATGCAAACAAATCCGCCAGTATCCAAACCTCATGGTGGCTCCCCAAAAGATCAAAACCCCATTTAATTTTCGACAAGTCTATTACTCCTCCAAACGGATTACTGATATAAGCAATGCCGATTCCTGAAGCCACAATGATGAGCGTGACCAAAAAATTCATTCCCAAGCGCAAATATGGATTCGAACTTCTAATATCGTCAATCAAACCCACTACCAATGCCAACAGACCGGCCATGGCGATCGCCACCAACTGATGGTCAGGCTTCAATAGTAAAAATACCGTGATCATCACTCCAAGAAAAATAGGAATTCCTCCACCTTTAGGCACCGGCACCTTGTGGATATGTGCCGGATGGGGCATTTTTTTTGGGTCGATTACCCAGCCCATTTTTTTAAACCAAAGTATCGTCAATGGTGTCACCACCAAACTAATTACCAAAGCTATCACAAACGGTACTACCGTAATCAGCATTATTGGGCTCATACGTTCAAAAAAATCAGCATTACTTTTGCAAAACTGGCCGCCATTAACGACACAGCCGTTACTCCGCCGATCATGATTATTGTTTGTACTGTCGGGTCATTTTTTCCGGCCCAATGAGCAAATATTCTGGTCACCACCAGTATCCCGGCCATTCCGACCAGTATCCAAACCAGCCACAACTTATTTATCAATTGTCCATCCCCCCAAGGTAGTGAATAAAACCACGGTAACTGCGGCGGTAAAATTTTCCAAAATAAAGCCATCACTCCACCCATGACTAAAACTAGGGCTATTCCAATCCAAAATAAAACGATGAAAGTACTTGTTTTATGATTTTCTGCCACAGTTTGAGTATATATCCTCCGCTACTAATCTACGCTTTTTTCTCCGTCACCCGATACTCCAAATATCTACCCACCATTAGTCGGGTATGAGCGTCCAGTCCTGGTAAAGCGGAGAAGAAAAAGCCCACCACCGGTAACAATATGAACTCGAAAGGGGAAAAGATCCTTCTCCAAATGGACAACCCTTCGACTTTTGGCCTCGCCTTAAAGTCGATTACGATAATCACCAACAGACTAATCAGCGACAAAGTCAATATCGCCGAAGACACTTGCGGTAGTGTTTTCCCCATCACTGTTCTCGAGAAAGTGGGGTTCAACAGCGGTGGTAGATTGGCGGCCACGGTGATGATAAACCAGTTCACCGGCCACATAAAGTGGTCCTCGATCACTTTAAACACTCTGATCGTCTTGTCCCAGAAAGGTGCCTCGTCGTCAAAAATATAGCGTTTGATAATGTAGGCATCGTCCGAAGCCCCCCAAGCCCAGCGCTTCACCTGTTCGTATGTGTTGGTATAGGTTTTCCAGAAACCATCCGCTTCCGCCGCATCCGCCGATACTGAAACATAAAGTGGCTCAACCTCAACCTCTCCTTTAGACGCGAAATAAGTTTTAAAGAAAATGCGGTAATCCTCCGGGATTACGTCCGTATCCCAGTAGTCAATTCTGTCCATCAATTTTAAACTCATCGAATAAGTCGAGAAGTTAATTAGTCGATCCGGTCTTCCTAATTGAGCCATGTTGTTTACCGAAGCCAAACGATTAAACACTCTCATCGGCCATGGAATTCTCTCGATATTGTTGTAAAAAACGATGGCTCCCTGCCAGATCTTCAGGTATCGGTGCGGATCATCAAGGAAAGAATAGGTGAGCGCCGCCAAATGATTTGGATGGAGAGTTACATCACAGTCCACCGAGGAAATAGTCATCATGTTAATATCCCAATCTTTATGCTTCTTCAGTTCCTTCCTCAGTTCCATTCCTGCCCAAGCCGCGTTACTTGATTTACCGATCACCTCTCCGGTTAAGTTCGCCGGGTGATAAGTAAACATCAATTTCTCAAAGGTGTCCGGAAATTCTTTCTCAATTTGTTTTACTCTCAATTCATTAACTTCTTTCCCTGCTCTCTCCTCCATCGCAATAATCGGGATTATTTGTTTTGGCCCGATTGTTTGTTTTTTTAACGCTTGCAAAGTCCGTACCAGGATATCGCCCGATTCTTTATATGTTGGCAAAACAATCACATGCTTTACTTCTTTCCAATCGGCAAAACCCCTTACGTCCCCCATCCAGTCGTACTTCTCCGAGGCATTAATTCGGTAATAAGACATTACGGCATTCACCGACAAAGTCAGGGAACGATAGAGCCAGTAAACGTTAAAAGCGATAATAAAATAGGCTACTCCCACGGGCCAAAAAATTGATCCCCATACCGGGAAAAGAATAAAAAACCAGCTCACGAAACCCGGTAAGATTTCCAGTGCCCGCTGACTGCCATGAGGATATTTTCTAATTAATTTTCTAAGGAGTACAAACATAACGCGTTTTTCCCGGTTTGTTCAATTATTTTTTTGGTTTCTAGATTCAGCTCCCGTGCCAGAGCTGTAGCTACTATTTTAACATTACGGGGCGTGTTTACCGTTCCTCGTAGCGGTTCCGGTGCCAAATACGGGCTGTCCGTCTCCAAAAGCAGCTTGTCCAAAGGTACTTTATGCACCAGATCTCGCAGATTTTGTGCCGATTTATAAGTAAAATTGCCGTCGAACCCTACGTAAAATCCCTTTTCCAAAATATATTTCAAAAAATCTTCACTTCCGGCAAAGCAATGAAACTGTCCCCTTGGTAGTGTCTCTATTCTTGTCAGTATTCCCAGCATTTCTGTTTCGGCCTCTCTCATATGGATCACTACCGGCATTTTTAGACGTACCGCCAACTTCATCTGCGCCACAAAAATCTCTATTTGTTTTCCTTTTGTTTTCTTTTCTTTGTCCCAATAAAAATCCAATCCAATTTCCCCAATTCCAATTATTCTGTCGGACTTGCCGACAATTTCTTCCAATTCATAGACCATTTGTTCTACGTCACCAACCGTTTCCAGTTCCTCCGGATGCACCCCCACCATTGCGTATAAATTTTCCTGTTCAGCGATAACTACGGCTCTTCTCGAGTCTTCGATACTTGTTCCTGGTACAAAAATCTTTTCCACACCCACCTCCGCAGCTTCTGCAATTGTCTTTTTTACATCCGTAAATTTCGGGTCCGTCAGGTGGCAGTGTGTATCAATTAGCATAATTTGTCATTCCGGGCTTGACCCGGAATCTATATAAATTAAACATTATTTAGTCACTTCCAGTCTCTGGAATAAATTCTCCGCTTTCTTTATTTCTTCCACTCCATACTGCGCCATGATTTTCTCGGCTGTTGCCGGCATAAACGGGGAGAGATCTGTCCCCACTTGACGAATCAGCGCGACTAATTCGGTCAAAGATGCCACTTTCTCTTCTCCTTCCAGTTTCCAAACTTGTCTTTGATTAATTAAAGAGTCGGCTTGTTTGATTTGGTCCCAGATCAGAGCCATTGCTTCATCAAATTTATATCCCGTCAATTTCTCCACGATTTCTTTGCGGATACTCAATTCTTCCGGGGCTACTTTTAATCCTACTTTTTCCGCCATCGCCGCCACTCGGGCACACAGATTCCCGATACCGTTAGCCAAACTCGCTTGATAAGCTTCCTCAAAACGCTCGCGCGTCATATCCGAGTCGTCAAAAACCGCCAATTCCGCCGTCAAGAAATAGCGCACCGCATCGGTACCGTATTTGGCCACATATTCCAACGGATCAATTACGTTTCCCGCACTCTTACTCATTTTGGCTCCGCCTGCCGTGATAAATCCTTCCACAAAAACTTGTTTGGACGTTGGCAGACCAGCCGACATGAGCATCGCTTGCCACATGGCCGTTTGTTGGCGTAAGTTATCTTTGCCACACACCTGTACTCCTGGCCAAAATTCCGCAAATTTTTCCTCATTTTCCGGCCATCCCAAACAGGAAATATAGTTAACTAAAGCATCAAACCAAACATACATTACTTGGTCATCATCCCCGGGTACAGGAACCCCCCACGGCATTTTTGTTTTCAGACGAGAAATACTAAAGTCCTGCAAACCGTTTTCCACAAACATCTTCATTTCGTTTTGACGGAAATCCGGCTGGACAAAATCAAGTCTATTTTTATAAAGCTCGAGCAGTTTATCCGCGTAGTTTGAGAACTTAAAGAAATAATTCTCTTCCTCGCGAATCTCCAGCTCCAAATTGGGGTGAATCGGGCATTTCCCATCCACCAGCTCCGAATCAGTTTTCTCCAGTTCACACCCTACACAATATTTTATTTTGTAGCTCTTTTTGTAGATATCGCCATGCTCGTCACATAGTTTCCAGAAAGCTTGAGCGGCCTTTATATGGTGTTCGTCTGTCGTCCGGATAAAGCTGTTGAAAGATAAATTTAATGCGTCTTTCAAAATAGAAAATTTGGCCGCGTTTTCGTCACAATATTTTTGCGGATCAATCCCTAATTCTTTTGCCTTTTGGTAAATTTTCTGACCATGTTCATCGGTGCCGGTATTAAAGAAAACTTCATCTCCCAAAGCTCGATGTAGCCGAGCCATCACGTCCGCGCGCACTATTTCCATCGCAAAGCCAATGTGTGGCTCTGCATTAACGTACGGTAAGGTTGTGGTGATGTAATATTTTCCCATGCCTCAATTCTACCCTATCCAAAGATTTTCTTTATTCCTCCGGAAATTTTGTTGGTCCACTCGCTGGCCCATTCTTCGGCTTTGATTCTCTTGATCATTTCTTGCCATCCAGGGTTTCCCAAGTTCTCGGCTACCGAAGCAATGGTAGCCGAGCTCACCTTAATATTGTTTTTGACATCCTCATAACTTCTCCCTTTATCTAAATACACTGCAATTCCTAAGCGTTTCAAAATGGCCATCCTTTCGCCTTCAGTCAGCACGTCATTCATCACCATTTTGACTTCTTCTGGAGTTCGTAATTCCGCCAAAATTCCGTACATCATTTCTGATAACTGCTTTTCGATACCTTTGTTAAGCGGATTGTTGGAAAGCTGCATTTTCTGTCCTAAATAATAACTTTAATTAATCAAAGTGTAGCACAGTCTCCTTCGGTTTTTTCTTGAAGATATACACTTCCCACAAAACCAACAAACCCAAAATTAAAGTTCCGTTTAAAATCGATCCCAAACCCCAAATTCGCAGATATATAAAGGTCATAATCCCCAAGGTCCAGCGCAGTGCCCGCACCGCCGATAAAGTCAAAATTGAGAGTAACCAAAAGATTCCTCCCAGAAGTAATATTCCCATCGGCAAATAACTCCCCGGAAAAATAAAATTGGCCATATTTTCCGGATCAACTTTCCAAATCATGTAACCAATTGCCAGCCAGTTAACGACTGCAAAAAATATCAGCCATCCATATCTTTTATTTCTTTCGTGTTTTCTTTGCTCCATTGGTCAATTTAGTTTAAAATGATTCTATGTCCGCCGATACACTCATTGTAATTGCTTTTCTCTTTCTTGGATTATTGATCCTCTACTTTCTCCTCAAATCCCAGATCGGCAAACCTCAAACCGACCCTACCCTTACGGCATGGCTCAAATCTCTTCAGCAATCTTTCGATACCACCAATCGCAACACCACCGCCTCTCTCCAACAAAACTATCGTGAGCTTTTTTCCCGTCTGGATCAAGCCACTACCGTTATCGGCGACCTCAAAAAAGAAGCCGGCGCTTTTGGCGAAGTTAGCCGCTCCATGAAAGATCTCCAAGACTATCTCAAGTCGCCCAAACTCCGAGGTAACATCGGCGAGCAAGTCCTCACTGATCTTATTGCCCAAATGTTCCCCAAAACCGGTTATGTTCTCCAACATCACTTCAAAAGTGGCGTTATCGTCGATGCCGCCATCAAAACTCAAGCCGGTCTTCTTCCAATAGACTCCAAATTTCCCATGGAAAACTTCCAGAAAATTTACCAAGCCACCACTCCTTCTGAAAAATCGCTTGCCAGATCTGCTTTTGTCCGCGATGTCAAAAAACACATCAAAGATATTTCCGGTAAATATATCCTTCCCGAGGAAGGCACTCTCGACTTTGCTCTCATGTATATTCCCTCCGAGTCCGTCTATTACGAAATTGTTAACGAAACCGAAATCCTCGATGTCTCCCGCGACTCTCGTGTTTATCCCGTTTCGCCCACCACTCTTTACGCCAATCTTCAAACCATTCTTCTTTCCCTCGAAGGCCAAAAAATCGCCGGTAAAACTGCCGAGGTTTTTACTCTTTTGCGAGCTGTCCAAAAAGACTACGAAAAACTAAATGAAAATTTTACCCTTCTCGGTAAGCACCTCACCAACGCCTACAACTCCATGAACACTACCGCTCAAACCATGAATCAAATTGGTAACAAACTCGAATCTTCACACAGTCTCAAATCCGGTCTAGACTCCGATAAAAAAGAATTAGAATAACCCCATGCCAACCACTACTCCCGAATTTGATCAAGCATATAAGAAATTAAACGACGCTCAACGCCAAGCCGTCGACACCATCGAAGGTCCTGTGCTGGTTCTCGCCGGCCCGGGCACCGGCAAAACCCAAGTTCTTACTACCAGAATTGCCAATATTCTCAAAGAAACCGATACTGCTCCCGAATCAATTCTTGCCCTAACTTACACCGACGCCGCCACCAGGGAAATGAAAGAGCGTCTGATTAAATTAATCGGTAAAGACGGCTACTATGTCAAAGTCACTTCCTATCACTCTTTCTGTTCCGATGTCATCTCCGAAAACCCGGAAAGATTTAGCCGACCAAAGGGGCTTAATATTGCCACCGACCTGGAGAAAATTCAATTAATTAAAGAGATCTTGGAAGCAGGCAGTTACCCATTATTAAAGCCGGCCGGCGACCCCATCTATTTCATAAAATATATTCTCGATGCTATTGGCGATCTAAAACGGGAGGGTTATCCCATCGAAAAATACAAACAACTGGTCAATCTTCTGACAGAAGAATTTGACATCGAAAAAGGGGATCTGGGCAAAGGCGCCTTTAAAGAAAAAGAATCCTTGGTTGAAAAAAATTCCGAGCTTGTCGATATCTATGAAAAATATCAACAAAAACTTTCGGCCATTGGTCGTTACGATTTCGAAGATATGATCAATTGGGTTGTCGAAGCCTTTGAAAAATATCCCGATTTTCTTCTCACCTACCAGGAAAAATTTCAATATATTTTAGGTGACGAATATCAGGACACGAACAATTCCCAGAATCGCCTTATTTTTGCCTTGTCCGGTTTTTGGGGAGAAAAAGCCAATGTAATGGTCACAGGCGATCCGAACCAATCAATTTTTCGCTTTCAAGGAGCTTCCAAAGAAAATGTTCGTGAGTTTGAATCCAGTTTTCCCCACCTTACCAAAATCGTTCTTGATCAAAACTACCGCTCTACCCAAAATCTTCTCAACGCCTCCGCCGGCCTTCTTGGCGAATCCCCCTTAAAACACACGGTCAAATTCCGGGACCTCCCCGTCAAAGTTGCCAAGTTTTCCTCCACCCTTTTTGAAGATGAATTTATCGTCGACACCATCAAAAGAAAAATCAAAGCCGGCGCCAAAGCCTCCGATTTTGCCGTCATCACCAAGGACAACACCGATATTGAAAATCTGGTTAATCTTTTCAAATCCAAAGGTTTGCCCTATCGCCTTGAAGGCGGAGTCAACATTCTCACCACCCCTCTTATTTCTCAATTCTTAAAAATTATTGATCTCGTCACTTCTTTTCAAAGTAAATTTAACGACCTTGACCTTTTTCTGGCTTTAAACTTTCCCTATTTTAAATTAAATCCTCTTTCTGTTTTAAAAATTTCCCGTTTCGCCCACGAAAAACATGAATCTCTCATGGATGCCTTGTTGGATGCCAATCCTGAAGTTGATCCGGATGTCATTGACGTTTTTCACCGTTTCCTTGGCTGGAACACCAAAGCCGCCACTCACACCGTTCCCGAAATATTTCAAATTATTTTTCAGGAGTCCGGTCTTTTGGATTATGTGCTTTCCCTTCCTCAGCCCATTCTCGAGCTAAATCGTTTCGGCACTCTTTTTGATGATGTCAAAAAACAAGCCGCAGCCTTCCCCGGACTCAATCTCTTTGGCTACGTTTCCAATTTAAAAACCATGGACGAAAATAGTATCAAATTGGAAGAGCAGGCCCTGATCGGCGATAAAAACGCCGTCACTCTCACCACGGTTTACAAAGCCAAAGGTTTGGAATGGAAAACCGTTTTCATCTATCGTTTTGCCGATACTCACTGGGGCAATCACACCAAGCGGCAAATGATCAAACTTCCCTCCGGAATTATCTCTCTCGAAGATGTAGACAAAGAGGACAAAAATGCCGAAGAACGCCGTGTTTTTTATGTCGCCATTACCCGTGCCAAACGCGATCTCTATCTCACCGGCGCCGCCGAATACCCAACCTCCAAAAAAATGATTTTTCCCTCGATGTTCCTCGAAGATATTCCCCAAGAAACCCGGAAATTTATCAAAGTCGGTAAATATCAAAAAAATGCCGCCAAAATTCTGGGAAAACTCATGGTGCCGCCGACGACCCCGGTTCTCGCTCCCGGCGAAAAAGACTACCTTCTGGAGATCATCAAAGACTTCAAACTTTCTCCCACGGCCTTGAATTCATATCTAAACTGCGCCTACAAATTCAAGCTCGACAATCTTTACAAAATTCCCCGCACCAAAGCCGCCCCGATGTGTTTTGGCACCGCTGTCCACTCCGCTTTGGAAAATCTTTATCTTGATTTGGAAAACACCAAAAAAGTTGAATCGAAAGAAGATTTCCTTAGAGATTTTGAAGCCGCACTCCATCGTGAAGTTCTCTCCGACGCCGACCTAAAAAATTATTTGGAAAAAGGCCATAAAGTTTTAACTGCCTATTACAATTATTACCAAGACAGTTTCACCCCCGCCCTCTTTACCGAAAAAAAGTTTGGCTCCTCTCTCACCTCTCAAATTATTTTTGACGATATTCCTCTCTCCGGTAAAGCCGACAGAATAGATCTAACCAATAAAGAGGAGAAACATGTTCGCTTCATCGATTACAAAACCGGCCAGACAAAATCGCGTAATGAAATCGAAGGCTTAACCCAAAACTCGAACGGTGATTACAAACGCCAGCTTGTTTTCTATCAGCTCCTCGCCGATCTCGACCGTTCCTTTGGCTACAAAGTAATTCAAACCGAACTGGAATTCGTCGAAGCCGACAAGGGCGGAAAATTCCACAATGAAAAATTCACTATTACTCCGGAAGAAGTATCGGATTTAAAGAAAACAATTAAGGAAACCATGGCCGCCATCCGCTCCCTAAATTTCGACCGCACCACAGACTACACTCACTGTGCCCGTTGCGATTTCCGTTCTCACTGCTGGCCCAACGGCCTACCTGTGTCCACAATTTCCGATTCTGAAGAAACGGAATAAAATAAATTCATGCCTCTTCTTTATGTCCTTCTCAGTCTCGTCATTCTTCTTCTCACCAAAAAGGAAATGACGCGCGATCTCACCCGCCTGATCCACCGCCTTGGCGGCAATCAGCATACAGCCATTATTGTCTGGAGTATTATTTTTCTGCCCGGCACCATCATTCATGAAGTTTCTCATTTTCTCTTTGCCGCTCTCACCGGCGCCCGCACCGGCCAGATCGAAATTTTTCCGGAGTATTTGGAAGACGAAGCCGATGAAAAGAATGTCCATGTCGCCCTTGGTTCCGTTCAAACCCAAAAGTTAAATATTTTGCAGGGTTTTCTCGTCGGTATCGCCCCCCTCCTTTCCGGCATTGCCCTTCTTATCTGGCTCGCCGCCCTCCTCCAAACCAGTTTCACCACCGGCAACACTTGGCTCTTTATTTTGGAAGGCTATTTTTTCTTTACCATCGCCAACTCTTTTTTCCCCAGCTGGCCGGACATCAAGCAAGCGCTCCCGCTGGTAATTATTTTTCTTGCCGCCTCACTTCTCGCCTGGTTTTTTGGTTTCCAAATTTTTCTCAGCCAAACTTCCTACGTCTGGACTCTTCTCAATTTCCTCTGGAAAGCCATCTCTCTAAGTATTGTTCTAAACATTGCCATCATCGGTTTTCTCTTTATTCTTCACCATCTCACCTCAAGAAAATAATCACACATCTCGTCATTGCGAAGCACGCAGTGCTGTGGCAATCCAGTATCCATCACCTCACCGTGATCTTCATTTCCCCCTTCTTCGCCTTATAAATCTCATTAAATACTGTTTTCGTAAAATCCGCCGCCCCTCCGGGCCATCTCTCAAAATATCCGTAGATTCTTACCCCACCCCGACGTTTCTCAACGTCATATATGTTGTACTTAGGCGGATTACCCATCGTCAATCCATGCTGCACAAAATTATGCCGTATAAACCCCATATCGGCCAACACTCCCAAAGTCGGATAGAAATACTTTATGGTTCCTCCTCTTTTACCCAGAGACAGATCCAGCTGAATTCTTCCTCCCTTAATCCAGTAGGCCAGTGAATATTTATCTTTATCAAAAAAAATCATATTGCACCCATCCACCGCCAGCTCAAATGCATTTTCAATGCACGCATTCTCATTTCGCTTCTTGGCATATTCATCTATCATCTCCTGCTTTTCTCTCACAAACTGAATATGATCCTTCACCACTATTTTTATTTGCCCTCCCTCCTTCTGAATCAAAATATGTTTCTTCCTCATCTCTCCCCAAAACACATAACTCTTCAAACGGAAATAACTCACGAAAACCCAATTCAACACTAGATAAAAATACTTCCTAAAAGTTTTCACTTATTATTTGTATCCTTTCCCATACCCAATCTTACACTCCACATCGTCCGCGGAACATGTTAAATATGATACGTTTGATGTTAGAATTTGCTCATGGCCAATTATGGTAAAAACAACAATTCCTTTGGCCGATTTTTTTGGAGCAGACTCACTTTCTTTATTTCAATTGTCGCAGTCATCTTTTTTTCCCAGGATCGGAAATTTACTAATCTGGAAACAATATTATTTATTTTCCCCTTTATCTATCTCTTCCTCTATTTTGTCAGGTGGTTATATTCAAAATTCGGTTCAATAAAGAGAATAAAGCCCAAGATCACAGTCTACATCGTGGCTTCGATGGCTCTTTTTTACATTCAGTTACATTCCGACACGTCACATTCCTGGCCAAATCAAATTGTGACGAATATTAGTCAGCTAATGTTCGGAGCCTTAATGTTTTTACCGTTCCTCTGGATCTTCAGGTCCAGAAAAAACATTTTGAAAAAGATGAATGCCTTTTGGCCCACGGCTATTCTCATCCGAATAATAAAGATCCTCTTCAGTTGGCAAACGATTCTTCTTCTATATATTATTTTTTGGTACAGCTACTTCAAGCACCCCTTCAACCTCGAAGAAAACAGCAATTTCCTTATCGTCTTTTCTTTCTTTTATTTTCCTCTCGCTATCTTTTCCGTCATCATTCGATTCCTTCATCGGATATCTCGTTTCTATTCCATCCCCATCAGTATTCTTGGTCTCCTTGCGTTTCCCATTGTCTTCTTTTTCACCTCTCCGGACATGAACGCCAGTGTCTCGTTTGCCGATCAATATCGCTATTTCTTCAGTCTTGCCGCTCCACTTGGTATCGCCTCGATAATTATCTTTGCACTTTCCATTCCGGCATTTTTCCGCCTCATTTTCAAAAAACCGCAGTACTTTATGTTCTCATTTTTCCTTCTATTGTCTTTTGTCTATGTCTTTACGGTCGAGTATCGGCAATACGGCCAGCTAAACGGATATCAGAAATTTTTCTGCTCCTACCAAAAGACCAAAGACACAATTTCGCCCAAAGTTGTTCGCATTGAGGGATCAAATTCTGAAGGTTCAGGATTTTTCATCTCCGAAAACACTGTTGTCACTAATAAACACGTAGTTGCAGGAGAAGACTATCCCAAAATTGTTCTGCCCACGGGAGAGTTTCTTACCCCGGTAAAAGTTGAGCTCTCGACTGTCTACGATATTGCCTTTCTCACTACAGACAAACCCGAACCCTCATATGTAGTTAATACCAACGTTGCAGCCAAACTAACTTCCGGTGAAGAAGCTCTTTCTTTTGGCTATGCTCTTGGCTCGGAAATCAAGGGCGCTCCAACCATTCTTCCCCTTCGTTTTGAAAATAATCGCAATCTCTCTTTTGATGACACGGACTATCTCCAATTTTCATCTGCGATTGTCCCGGGCATGAGCGGCGGTCCGGTCTTTGATAAATGTGGTGACTTTGTGGGGGTCAATGTTATGACCACTTCAGGTACCTCTCTAATTATCAACAGTACAACTCTAAAGATGGCCATCTACGTAGACAAAGAAGAGCCGGAGAAAATCAAGCTTGAACCCGGGGCCACTCCCGAAGCTTCGGTCTACGCCTACTATTATTTATTAAAAGCCAGAGACACCAAGGGTTGTTATGACTTATTAAGTTCAAGCTACAAAACCAGATCAACCTACGAAGAATGGACCGCGCGCTTCCCCAATGTCATCAGCGTTGACGTCACGTATGTAAAAGAAATTAAGCCCAACCTTGTCTATGTCATGTTTGATATGTCCGAATGGGTTAACGGCGAACGAAGTGACAAACTCTACGAAGGCACCTGGGAAACGATAAAAGAGGGAGATGCCTATCACTTATCCCGGTCATTCATAACAGAGTTGGAAAGTGTCGACGACATGAAAGGCCCGGATTACTTTCTCAACCCCGAAGTAAAGAAATAAATTTTTTAAGTCTTGATTTCGGGTAATATATGGTATTAAATGATATATAGATAAATATAATTCGACTATGAATTCCATTCAGATAATACAAGACACCTTCGATATAAACGCGATTTATGCGCAAAAAGTACACAATCTTGTCAAAGGTGATAATTATATTGAGGAAATCAGAAAAATCATCAGCGAAAAACCTAAACCATTCGTAAAATGGGTTGGGGGGAAACGACAGTTATTATCTCAGTTCCGATTATTGAACCTTTATCCACCAAATGGTTTCAACCCAAACAAATCGGCATATTTTGAACCATTTGTTGGAGGAGGCGCTGTCTTTTTTGACCTTCTTCCAGAAAAAGCTTTCTTGTCAGATCTAAATAACGATCTCGTGGTTACTTACAATGTAATTAAAAGTGATGTTGATGAACTAATTGATTCACTGAAAAAACATATCTATGAAAAAGATTATTTTCTTAAAATCCGAAAACTCGATCCAAAGATATTGTCGAATATTGAAGTTGCATCTCGTTTTGTTTATCTAAACCGCACCTGTTTCAATGGGATGTATAGAGTAAACAAAAGTGGCCAATTTAATGTTCCGTTCGGAAGATATTCAAACCCTCAAATATGTGACGAGCTCAATTTGCGTCGGGTTTCGAAAGCTTTAAAAAATATTGAAATAAATTGTCAGGATTACAAAGGTGTTTTAAAAAACGCCAAAAGGGATGATTTCATTTATTTTGATCCACCATATTATCCAATTAATTCTACGTCGTCATTTACGTCATATACCCCCAACGCATTTTTGGATAAAGAACAAGTTGAACTTCGTAATACATTTGCAGAGCTAAACGACAGAGGGTGTTATGTAATGCTTTCGAACTCAGACACACCGTTTATCAACAATATATACTCTGAATTAAAAAATAAGGGAGTAAAAATAACGAAAATAGTTGCCGGAAGAGCTATTAATTCAAAAGGGTCAGGAAGAGGTAAAATAACCGAAGTCTTGGTAACAAATTACTAAAATATAAAAAATTAATGATCGTCAATGGATTTGGGGGAGGAAATACAATTACAGGTTTAAACTTCGAAAAAGAAACCGACATACTTAGTTTACTAAAAACCAAGAAGGACTATTCTATTGTCAACAACATAATATATTTTCAAAAGAAAGAAGTGGCAAAGAGTTTCAAAAAGCACGCGCTATACCCATTTCTGAAAACAAGAGGTGTCGATTATAAAAAAATAATTTCAAAAAAATTATTACCCGATGAAGCAATTTATGTAATTGTCAACAACACGCTTTACGTTATTGAAGTAAAGTTTCAAAAAGTCGCCGGATCAGTTGATGAAAAGTTGCAAACATGTGACTTTAAAAGGAAGCAATATGCAAAACTAATGGCACCATTAAATATTGAGGTCGAATATATCTATATTCTTAGTGATTGGTTTAGAAAGCCAGAATACAAGGATGTCTTAGATTACATAATTTCAGTTGGTTGCCAATATTATTTTCAATATCTACCAATGCAAAAGTTAGGGCTCCCAATTCCTGAATAACGTAAGATTATCTATTATTACCGATATTGATTAAAAAAGACGTTGTTCTTAATCCAGAGGAATTTGAATTGGAATGCACAACTGTTTGGGCATTTCCTCGTCGAGGAAATTGGGCAACACACACTTCTGACTGGAGAGGAAATTGGGCGCCAGAAGTAGCAAGGAATTTAATACTCCGCTATTCAACAGAAAACGATTGGTTACTCGATCCAATGATTGGAGGGGGCACTTCCGCGATAGAAGCCAAGATTCTAAACAGACATATTATTTGCACAGACATCAACGAATTAGCTCTAATAAGAACAAAGAAATCTCTTGAATTTGATGCAAAAAATAATGCAGAGCAAAAGTTATATAAGTGCGACGCTCGGGATCTGAAAAAAATAGGTAACGAAAAAATAGACTTTATTTTAACCCATCCACCCTACGTTGATATCATCAAATATAGTGAAGGAAAGATAGAAGAAGATCTTTCAAATATTCATGATTTAGACACCTTTGCAGACGAGATGGAAAAGGTTGCAAATGAACTATTTAGGGTTCTTAAAAATGGAAAATATTGTGCAATTTTAATCGGTGATACCAGAAGAAATAAAATGTATCAACCCCTTGCCTTCAAGGTTATGGAAAGATTTATTAACGCCGGTTTTGTATTGAAGGAAGACATAATAAAAAGACAATTTAATTGTAAAGCAACAGGGTTCTGGGTAAACAAATCAAAACTAAATAACTTCTTGCTAATTATGCATGAACATCTATTTGTGTTTCAAAAACAAACACAAGACAAACTGTATTGTTAAGAAATTATTCCTTCACAACCTTTTTTAGGCATCACGATACCCTCATCGTAATCACTTAAAAATAATATTTATGACAATAGCTACTGCAGCGAACACGACTGAAATTATAAGTAACCAAAAACTTTTTATTTCTCGCGGAGTATTCTTTGAATCAATTGACCCAATCACACGTCTAACCTCCCTGACTTCTTTTTGTACTTCCTTCAATTTGTCATGATTCACGATCAGCAGATCCGCCAATGAAGCAAGGTTATCATTTGCGACACCATTTCCCCTATTTATTGGGTTTTTCATATTTACTCTGATTCTACAGCCCAATCAGACCACCATCAATTAGCAGTCAAACGAAATAGTTGCCAATTTGTGATGGTCATGCTATGTTATTCCCAGCAGGGAGCGTTCCCTACGGTACAAACCTAACTTCTCGGAGAAGCGATGCTCATAAGGCAATAATGCCCCAACCTCACGTCGTAACCCGACGAGAAAGGAGATAAAAGCAATGAAAACACAGGTAAAAGCCTATACAGGCAAACCTGCACCAGTTTCTGGGCAGTACCGACCTTCAGGTGGAACGAGCGAATATACATTCACTCGCGGAGAAAAAACTCCGCCGAACCGTGAGGGAGTCAGACAAAACTTCAAGCTCGTTGATGCGAGTAAGCATAAGAAGTAACTGATTTAGGACGACGCTCCCTGCTATTATTTATAGACTTAATTTATAAATATTTCCACGCTTATAAAACCACCGCAAAAATAAATGAATTTCAAATATTATTTTGGTCTTATTCCTTTGCAACCTTTTTCTTCGCCACTTTTGCTTTTTTCTTGGCAGGAGTAACTTCTTTGTCGGAATCGGTGCTAAAATATCTGTGAATCAAGAGAGGTGGTGAGGGCTCTGGCCCATCGATCCATCCGGCAACCTACGCAAGCAAGGTGCCAAATCCAGCCTGAAAGGGAAAGATTAATTGCATCATTATTGATAGTAATTTGTCTCTTCTTTAGGGAGAGATTTTATTAATTACTGTCAAAAAAATGAAATCGACAGAATTTGAGGATATTAACAAAAACGGAACGAAATTACCCCAAAGATACGCCTTTATTCCTCGAAATCTGGAAATAGAGAACCGTCCGGAACTTTCCAATTTCTCGTACAACATTCTCTTCATTAGTTACGAAACCGATGGAAAACAGACCCTTGCGGCAGAGGCCATATATGTACCTGTTATTGAAACTTTCCGCGCCGAAGGGCAAGCCCTGATTCTTGATTATGTGAACCAATATAAACCGGAAAATCGTATTCTAATTATCTTTCACCAGGATACCGGACAATATGAGGGGGAAAAATTTCTTGACGGCAAAAGTGTCTCGACAACTATCGGTAGCGACTGGAAAAACTTCTTCATTAACTTAACCGCTCCGGGGCTCAGCGACGGAGAAGGCTGCAAATTCAGCGTGGTGCCAAGAAAAGAGTGATTATTCTTTTACTTCAACCTTTTTCTTAGCCACTTTTGCCTTTTTCTTGGGCGCTACGACTTCTTTTACACCAGTTGCCTCGATCTTCTCCAAGATCTTTTCCGTTATGTTCTCAGGTTCGTTTGGCGTCAGCAATCTGATGATTCTGTCTAATTTTTCGTTTAATTCTTTTATATCCAAGTGATCTTCCGGTCTAGGTCCTTTTGGCGGGAATGGAGGCAATGGGCCTCTTCCACCATCTTTTTTGGCAAAACAATTACTGCACAAAACCGGCTTCCCGTTTCTGGGTTCAAAAGGTACTTGGCAGTTCTCGCCACATTCATCACAGATGGCGTTAAACATCGGTTTATCAAATCTCGGACCGCGGTCTCGATCAGCAAAACTTCTTGGACCTCTATTTTCAAATCTATCTCCACCTCTGGGCTCTTCGCCATTCATTTCCCCAAAACATTTACTGCAAAAAACTTCTTTTCTGCCATTTGGTTTGAAAGGCACTTGGCAGGAGGCTCCGCATTTGGCACAGACGGCATCAAACATCTCTTTGCGTTCCGGTCTGTCAAAACTACCCCGACTATCTCGGCTATCGCTTTTGGGGCCATAAAACTGGCTTCTACTGTCTCCACCTCCACCTCGGTTAAAATATGTCATGACCTATATTATACCACAATTTTCCCCTACCATCAAACTAAATTATTTATCGCCAAACCCCTCTCATTTCTTCGGGTAAAACCACCGCCAAATTTTTCATCAGCTCTTCAACCGTTGGGTATATCTTAGGGTCATCTTGGATCACTACCTCTCCGATATTAATTCTCATTTTTTTACCGATATTAAAGCCCTTCCGACTATATTTTCCCTCATAAGAAATACCCAGTGGTACATAAATCACCGGCGCCAGTAGCCTTCCCGCGGCCACCATTCCCGACCCCACCCCGATCATCTCGCCGGTATCGCTCCGGTGACCCTCCGGGCTAATGAGCACCCCCGTCGGCGTGTTGGAGCCTTTCAATTCCTTCAGCCGATTCACCAAATTGACATAGGTCTGTCTGGCCTCCTCTTCGGTATAGCCAAATTCGGGGTTATTGATCTGGTATGTTTGCACTACCGGTACAATCTCAATTCCGCAACCTCTAACGACCTTCATCCCGAGCTCCGATAATGCCCCCTTAAAATTCTTCGTGTCAATATGCGAGTACGACGTTGGCACCAGCAGATGGCGGGTACTTTTGGGGTTTATCAAGTTAGCCACATGCATCAGTATCGCCGGATCATTGAAGGAAATATGATTGAAATACAACACAAAGTTGTAACCGGGGTTCTCTTCCAGAAACTCGGTTACTTGTTCGATCTTTTCTTTTGCCTCCGGCCTCATCTCCGGAGTATAAAAAAGATTCGTCACCCCGTCGAACAGTATTTTTCGATTGCAATCTTCTATCCTCGTCATAATCTAAAAATTATACGACTTAAAAAAAATTGTGTATACTACGAAGTATATGAGAAATATTACCCGTTTTGCCCTTGTTATCACTCCCGCCCTTCTTCTCGCCGCTTGTACATCTCAAGCGCCCAATCCGGCTCAAAGCCAGCCTACGGCTACTCCCACCGAAGCCAGCACTTCCTTCTCTCTTCGTGATCTCGTTGGTATGGGTAAAGATCAAACCTGTACCTTTGACGTCACTTCCTCCGACGGTAGTAGTGTCACCACCTCTACCAGCGGCACCGTTTATGTTTCGGGTAGCAATCTCGCCGAAAATTTGCAAATTGTCAGCTCCGACAAAAATGAGGCGGTTCAAAACCTAAACATCATTTCCGATGGCACCTACATCTACACTTACGGCAACGCCGAAAAGCTTCCCGGCATGAAATTCAAGATTACTGCTCTTCCTACCGGCACCACCAGCGCGACCACCACTCAGACTCAAGGTACCGACATGAACAAAAAAATCAACATGAAATGTTCTCCTTGGACTGTTGACGCCGCTAAATTCACTCTTCCGACCAACATCAAGTTCACCGACTTAACCGCCTTCATGCAAAAAGTCCAAGCCGCCGTCACTCCCTCAGCCACCCCCACCGTCTCCTCCGGCGACGAATAATGGCTATTCGGTTGGAACCATCTTGGAAAGAGCTTCTCAAAGACGAGTTTGCCAAGCCTTATTTCCAGGCGCTTTCCGAGTTTGTTCACCACGAATATCAAACCGGCACCGTCTACCCTCCCGCCAAGTTTATTTTCAATGCTCTTGATAGCCTGCCGGTCGATCAAGTGAAAGTGGTCATCCTTGGCCAAGATCCCTATCACGGCCCCGGTCAGGCCCACGGCCTCTCCTTTTCGGTTCCCGACGGTATTGCCTTACCGCCCTCTCTCCAAAACATTTATAAAGAGATTCAAACCGATCTCGGCCAGAGCTCACCCGTGTCCGGCAATCTGGATCGTTGGGTCAAAGAAGGCGTTTTGCTTTTAAACGCTACTCTTACTGTTCGTGCCCACCAAGCCGGTTCTCACCAAAACCAGGGCTGGGAACAGTTCACCGATGCCGTCATCCGTTGTTTGGCCGACTCCCGGGACCACCTCGTTTTCATTCTCTGGGGCTCATATGCCCAGCGCAAAGGCGCCTTCATTGATACCGGGAAACACCTAGTCATCAAGTCCGCCCACCCCTCGCCCTTGTCGGCTTACAATGGCTTCTTTGGCAGCCGACCCTTCAGCCAGGCCAATGCCTATCTTAAAGCCCATGGCGAAACTCCCATCAACTGGTAATATGCGCCTAACGATCATTGCCAAACCCAAGAAGAAACAGGAAAAAGTGATTCAAATTTCCCCTAGTATCTATGCTGTTTCCGTCAAAGAGCCGCCTATCAATGGCCGAGCCAATGACGCCATTATCAAAGCCCTAGCCAAATACTTTTTAATCTCTCCTTCGCTAATCGCTATCGTTTCCGGTCACACCTCCAAAATTAAGATAATCGAAGTTCCCGATTTTCTGGCCAATTTTGAGCCTAATCTCACCCAAAGATCTCTCTTTTAAACCCGTAATCTTTGGTTACGTGTTAAAATATCCCCGAAACAAAATTTGCACCTTAAGGAGACAAAAATGTCTACGAAATCAGATTCCATTGAATACTGGAGAAATAAGGCTTACAAAATTGCTCTGGGAAAAGATTCTCTTAGCAAAAGTGATCTTTTGGCAATTGCTGATAATGTCAACGTTTTAAATCTCAAAATGGGCCACATGACAGGTTTTCTTCTTAGCAACTCTGATGCCGTCGGTAAAAAACAGATCTATCTGAAGTTTTCTAAAGATATCTGGGGAATAACTCCGGATACCTGGCAACGTCGAGAAAGATATTGGCTCAGGAAAATTAGACAAGAGAATAGTCTAAAAATTTGTTCAGTCGAGACCGATTATCCTGGCTCCGCCCTTTCTGCCGAGATCCTCGCAAGGGTCACTACTTCCGCCTTGTTTGTAAAAAAAATAATCACAGAAAAGTTATCCTTTAGTCCACAAGAAAAAGACGACTTAATTGTTGAAGCCATCATCGTCATCAATTCGTTCTTGTCCGAAATTTGTACCAAGGGACGATGTTCTACACACAAACTGGGAGACTGGACTACCAATTTCTATCTCGAGGGAAATGGTGTCATTATTGATTCGGGTAGAACAAAAGGTCTACCTTATCCGGAAATCATTCTTCCTAAACTGTTTTCATTTTTCTGCATAAAAAAGATCCTTCCTGAAGCTTATCGCTAATCTAACTTAGCCCACTCCTCATCGAGTGGGTTTTTTGTCACAAAGTCTTAAAATAAGACCCCGGATAATGCACTAATTTCCCGCCAAACCGTCGTTTGAATTCCGTAAAACCTTTCCATTTTTTTTGCGGCCAGCGTTCGTCATACACCCCCTCAAAATCAAAATATTTCAGGCCGGCTTTTTTGGCGCGTCTCAATTCTTCCCAAACCAATTTATAATGTGCCCCGGATTTTCTACCGGCTTCATTCGTCCAAGTTTGTAAATAATTGGCCGTATCTTTGGAGTAAATAATGATTAAACCTGAATGATATTCTTTGCCGACACGGCTCACCACCAATCTGGCTTTCCCACCAAAACCTTCCAGTAATTCCTCTACTTCCTTCGGTGGCATGATCCAAATTTTCGCACATTTCTGCCACTCACGGCAAAAGGTTTCCGGATCCGTTCCTTCAATCACTGTCTTTTTATTTTTATTTACCAATCTTCGGGCATTTTCCGACAATCCCGTCCATAATTCTTTTTCACTTTTTCTTAAATCATCTATGTATGTACTCATTGCCAAAAAAGGGAAACGTGTCAGATGATAACCGGCTTTTTTATATGCTGCCGGATTTTGCACTCTTACCGGTTCGATCGCCGTACTCACCACTCGGTATTTTCTTTTTATTCTCTTTAATTCCTTAAAGTCCGGATCGTAATTTGAGCGTTGTAGTTTCAACATGGTGAGAGGCCACCAGCCCACTCGTAAAATAAACACCTGAACGGAATGTTTTCCATCGGCTGTTTTTATCCTTACTGTTTTCCAGCCCTTATGTGCCAGATGATTTTTCCAACCGACAGTTTGCCGAATATCCTCCATTTATTTTCGCAGTTTCGCCAATAATTTCAGGCCAATCCACCGCACTTTATCCGTCAATCCATACAGTTTGTACAAACCCGGGTTTACCACCAGATCGTAGCTTCCCAAAAACTCCACCAACTCCGCTCCATATCCCTGCTTGAATTTATGGAAGCCATACCACGGGTCGCGTACGTCCGGATCGGGCCCCAGACTGCCCCACATATCAAATAATTTACAGCCTTGTTTTTTACCATAGCGAATTACCTCCCACATCATCAAATTACTGGCCATCACTTCGCGGTTTTCGTTACTGGAAGCTCCATATGGATAATAGAGGATATCGTTTAACACAAAGATCATCCAGGTGGTGAGAGTTTTTCCTTGATAAACGGCCTTAAACAAATGTCCCCTTCCGGCGTCGGTCATCTTTTGCCACATTTTACGGTGGTAGCCCTTACCGTGAGCGAAAAAGCCTTGTCTTTTGGTGGTCTCTTCCATCAACTTCCAGTACTCTTCAAACCCTTGCTCACTGTTGTCCTCGATAATCTCTACCCCTCTTTTTTCGGCCAATCGCAGGTTATATCGGGTTTTCTGGTGCATCTTTTTCAATAGCTCATCCTCGCTTTTATCGATGTCCAGCTGAAAAGTGTATTTGGTGAACAACGGCTTACCCTTTACCCAATTAAAGTCTTTTTCCAACCGGGCCATTTTCTTTTTTGTTTCCGGATTTATTTTTTCGTTCGGTTCAAACTTTACAAAAATGGCTCCTTTACGCGCTGCCAATTTCTTTATTTCGTTAACGGCCGCATTATCGGGAATGGCTGACTTGGGGCAGTACCCAATAAAAAATTTCGTGTGTGGAATTTGGTGCCAGGTAATCTGAAAGACTTCACTTTTTTTACCCTCTTTTTCCATCAACCGGGATAACCCGACCCCCGTTTCTTTGCGAAACTCACCCCACTCCCAAGACTGCAGAGGGTGCCGCGCCAATTTATCAAAAGTTAACTTTTCTTTTTCCAAAACTTCTTTGATCACAATCCTATTCTAACCTCAACGGCTCTATCTATCCACCCTCATTCGTTGAAAATGTCGCCTTTTTGGTTTAAAATCCCTCTGCACATAAAAAAAGCCAACGGGAGGCATAAGTGGAAGAAGCAGAACGGAATAGACAGGCAGAAGTGGATGCCGCTGTGTCCCAAAAAAGTCTCGCTCGACGTTTTTGGGAACATTTCTTAAGTTTTCTCAAATTTGCTTTTGGTATAGGCAAATAATTTTTTTTCTCGGCGGTGATCAACTCACCGCCTTTTTTGTCTCTTTACCAGTTATCAATTTCTTCAAAATCCGCTTTTGTCTCCGTTTCGATCTCCCAATCTTGCACAATGATCCTTTTTTTCTCGCCAAATTCATCTCTCTCCGGGATGGCATTCGACGTTTTTCTTTCCACTTCTCGCACTCCGCCCACTTTTTTCAATAGTTGCTCCGGAATCTCCGCTAAAAATCTCGACGGAATTGACGAATGTCTGCCGCCAAACACCAGTCTGCTTCTCGCCCAACTGAGCGTTAACCGTTTTTTGGCTCTCGTCATGGCTACGTACATCAATCGTCTTTCTTCTTCCACTTCTTCTTTTTCTCCGGACAACAGCGATCGGGAATGGGGGAATAAGCCCTCTTCCAAACCCACCACAAATACATTTTCAAACTCCAGCCCCTTGGCGGCATGGATCGTCATCAAAGTGATTTTGGCATTGGATTTATGCTGTTTGATTTCCGACTCGGACAAAGCCGCACTCTCCAAAAATTCCTCCACATTTTTGTATTCCGAAGCCACCGCCAACAGCTCATTAATATTTTCAATTCTGCCGGCGTCGTCCTCATCACGTTCGTCAAATCTGTCCAGGAAACTGACCACATTTATCACTGCCTCCAGCAACACTCCCGGATTTTCTCCTTTTTGCTCCTTTTTCATTCCCTCCAGCCATTTGTAAAATACTTCCGCTCTCCTTTTCCCCATTTTTTCAATTCTTCCCCGGCTGATTTCTTCTTCCGGATTATTGATCACCCGCAGGTAAGCGATCAAATCTTTAATTTCTGCTCGATTGTAAAAGCGTAAACCACCCACCAACTTGTAGGGAATATCCCGCCGCATTAACTCATCTTCAAAAGCCCGTGACTGTGAGTTTGTCCGATAAAGGATCGCCACCTGTCCGCTCTCCTCCGCCAACTTTCTTCCACTTTCCACGACATATTTGGCTTCGTCTCTTTCGTCTGCGGCTTCAAAAAAATCTACTTTTTCACCGCCCTTGCTTGTCGTCTGCAGTTTTAAAACCGGATGGCTTGTATTGTGGCTGATTACCCCGTAAGCCGTGTCCAAAATATTTTGCGTCGACCGGTAATTCATCGGCAGACTGATTGTTTTCGTCTGGGGGTACTCGCTGTTGAACATCACCAAATTCCGGTAATCCGCTCCACGGAAAGAATAAATTGCCTGGGCCGCGTCTCCGACGGCGGTAATATTTTGCCGCTTTCCGGCCAACTGTTTTGTCAGCTCGAATTGCGCTTTATTGGTATCCTGATACTCATCGACCAAGATCCATTGCAGTTGTTCGTTAATTTCATTTCTGACATCCTCAATTTTTAACAAAGCGACCGCCTTAACCAACAGATCATCAAAATCTACCGCGTTATTTTTAGTCAATTTTTCTTGGTATGCTCTCCACACCTTTGCCACCATGCGGCGGAAATAATCTCCGGTCATTCCTTCGGCCCGGTCAATATTTACCAAGTCGTTTTTCATTTTGCTGATCACGGCCAAAAACATCGCCGGCTTGTATTCCTTGGGATCCAGATCCAATTCTTTGACCACCTTTTTCATGGCCGACTCGGAGTCGTCGCTATCAAAGATCACGTAGTTCGGCATCACCCCCACGTTCGTACCATAGCGTCGGAGTAGTTTGGCACAAAAAGTATGAAAGGTTCCGGCAAATCCCAGCGATACTGTCTTTCCTTCCAAAATTTTTACCCTTTCTCTCATCTCCTCGGCCGCTTTGTTGGTAAAGGTCATCAAAGCAATCGACTCGGGGCTCACTTTCATCTCTCGGATTAGGTACGCTGTTCGGTATGTTAACACTCTTGTTTTTCCGGAACCGGCTCCGGCCAGTATCAACAGGGGGCCCTTCCCGTAAATGACCGCCTCTTTTTGTTCTTCATTTAAGCCTTTAAAAAAATCTTCCATAGCCAATCTATTGTAATTCAATATGGCATATAATTAACTCAATCCATGAAGTACGTTATTGGCAACTGGAAAAGCAATCAAAATCTCACTGAGTCCCTTATCTGGATTGATGGCATCCAGGCCATCAAGCCCCGGTTTTCTGCCAATACCACGGTCATTCTCTGTTTGCCCTTTACCGATATTTCCGGCTTTAATCACAAGCTTTCCGATCTGGAAATTCCCATCCAAACCGGCGCTCAAAATGTTTCTCACCTCGAGCCGGGTAAACACACCGGCGAAATTACCGCCAATATGCTCTGTGAGCTGGTCAGCTACTGCATTGTTGGCCACTCGGAACGCCGCCGTGAATTTGCCGAAACCAGCGAGATGGTCGCCGAAAAAGCTCGTCAGCTTCTGGAAAACTCCATCACCCCCATCATCTGTCTCGATCTTCCTTATCTCGACGAACAAATCAAACAACTTTTCCAACAAAATATCGATGTTTCTCGTTGTTTCTTTGTCTACGAACCGGTCTCCGCCATCGGCACCGGCCATCCTGTTGCTCCTATCGAAGCCAATCAAGTGGCCAACCAAATTAGTTTTCTTATTGATAATCAAGCCCCCATTCTCTATGGCGGTTCCGTCACCGCCGATAACGTCAAGTCCTTTGTCGATCAAAGCCGCCTTGATGGTGTCTTGGTTGGTGCGGACAGTCTCGAGCCGACTCTCTTTGCCGGTATCATTAACAGCGTCTCTTAATTTATGAAACTTAGTCACATCAGGCCCGGCCGTGTCTTTATCCACCTTGCCGCGTTTCTTCGCCGCCACCTGGTTCTCTTTATTGTTGCTTTTTTCCTGGCTATTTTAGGCTTTGTTGGCTACCGAGCTTATGGTTTTCTCCACGGTCTCCATGTCAAACCTCAAGATTTATTAAGTTTTTTCGGTGAGCCCTCTCAAAATTTGGATAGTACTAACGGCGTCACTAACTTCCTCATTCTCGGTATTCGCGGTGAAGGCGACGACTCTCCCAATGCTACGGACACCATGATCGTTCTTTCTTATAATCAACAAACCAAAACCTCAACCATGATTAGTATTCCCCGGGATCTTTGGGTGCCTTCCCTTCAAGACAAAATTAACTCAGCCTATGCCTATGGTGAAATAGCCAGCCCCGGCGCCGGTATCAAAAACGCGGAAGGAGTTATTCTTGAGGATCTCGGTTTACCGATAAATTACACGGCCGTAGTGGACTTCACCATTTTTAAAGAAACCATTGATCTCCTGGGCGGCATTGATATCGACGTTAACCCCGGTTTTACTGACCCGCAATTCCCCATTCCCGGCATGGAAAATGCCCTGCCGGAATCCAGCCGTTACGAAACCGTCACCTTTGCCACCGGTTCTGCTCATATGAACGGCGACACTGCTCTCACCTTCGTTCGCTCCCGTCATGCCGTGGGTGAAGAGGGCACCGATTTTGCCCGTTCCCGCCGCCAACAACAAGTCATCTCCGCTCTCAAACAAAAAATGCTCACCCCCAGCTTCCTTTTGGACAAATCCAAAGTTGATCAATTCTTCGCCATTCTTGACCGTAACCTCAAAACAAACATCAGCCAAAGCCTCTACCCCACTCTGGCCAAAGTCGCTTTAGAGAGTAAAGATAATCCGGTGAAATCTATTAGTCTTTCCGATCTCCCCGACGAAAATGGCATCACCATTCTTTACAATCCGCCCACAGCACAGTATAAAGGCGCTTGGGTTCTTATGCCCAAAGATAACAACTGGTCCGCTCTCAAAAAATACCTCGCCAATCGCCTCAACGGCACCCAGTAACTTCACCCTTCGTCATTGCGAGGAGTGTACACACGACGTGGCAATCCATATAAATTATTCAACTTTTATTATGTAGGTCTCTCCCTGGCTCCAAACCATTTTCCCCAACTGCCACAGTTTTTCTTCATTTATTTTGTAGGAAATTTTTTCGTCTTGACCAATCAGTATCCAACCGACGTTATATTTTTTCAGAATCTCTTTGGTCTTTTCCACACTACTTCCTTGGTATATTTCGCGGACATCCGCCTCTCTCTCTGCTACGACGTCATAACCACCCCTCCATAGCCATTCGTGCACTCGCCAGCCTTCGATTGAAGGTACTCCCGAGAAAACCGATACGGCATTAAATAGGGTATAGCTATCTCCCACCGCCTCCACCAGATTTTTCCCGTCGTTGTTATTTCTCAGATACAGCACCGCTCCATAATTCTCCGGGATTTTCGTTTCCATCCACAACTCCCCGTTCAAACCTTGATAGTTTTCAAAATTTCCGTAATAAGTGGGGAAGGCTTTGAAGGGAAAAACCATCGTCCCAACAAAAATCCAAAATACCAGGAAAAAGGCTCCGAAGCGCCAAATTTTCGGCATTTTTACTTCTCGGTCCAGTAACTTCCCCCACACTGCCCCGGCCAAAATCCCCATCATGATAAATGCCTGGTAGGTGAGCTTAAACATGGTGTTGGCTCTTGGATAGGTGGTGTAGATATCTTTGGCGTAAATAAACTCGGGTATTACGATGAGCAACAAAGACGCCAGTGCCAAAGTTCTTATTGCGAGGCGATTTTCGCCTCTTCCTTCGGTTATGACGGCGACGACACTGATAATCAATCCGCCTCCCCACAAAACCGCCAACTGCCACAACGGCGATCGCAAAGTCACTATCCCAATTCCGTTTGAAATTGCTCGAAAAGTCAACCACCATGGTAGGGCCACCACCGACATCGCCAAAATCATCACTAACACCGCTCTTAAAATATTTTTTACTTCATGAGGGTTCTCTACTATCAGCAAAACTGCCAAAATTACCGCTACCAGTCCATAGACTGCCACATCCCAAGTATTGGTCATCATCATCACTCCAAACAACACTCCCATGATCACCTCATAAACAATTTTTCTGTTTTTCAGCCACACAAACATCACTATCAAAAAAGTAAGCACTATTGGTATGTCCAGTACATGGCCATGCAGATCGGAAACCACAAAACTATAGCTGGGAAACTCGTGAATGGTGTTGTAGATAAACCTGGTGGCTTCAGCGTACCAATAACCGGTTAAACCATGGTTCTTTACCATGTACCAAATCACATGACTGTTCCCGGCCAAGAGTACCGATAACGCCCCTACCACTCCACCCACCACGCCGGCTCGTGAATTTCTTTTTCCAATCAGTAGAAAGCTGGCCATAAACACCAAATTCATCGCCACTCCAAAAATGAATGCCAGCATCAGGTTGTAGCCAATCGCCGGCACTACTCCCCAAATTCTAATTAAGGTACTTGTCCAAAAATGGCCGAATGAATAATAGTTGATTGATTGTCCCGCCTGCCACATATCTCTTGCCGGTAAAGTGGGGGAATTTAAGTACTGATTAACAAAACCAAAATCCATAAATTTTTCCAAACTGTCCAAACTTGGCGCAAAACCTCGAATTAAGGCCATTCCTCCCAAACCTACCAAAAATAAATACTCCTCTATCGAAACCAACTTGGAAATTCCCCTCGGTATGTCGATCACCCCCCCACCGTTTTTTATCACGAGCCACAAATCCACCATCGCCAAAACTCCCAACAGAGCCCAAATTCCCTGAGTGGTATTGGCCGGCAGACCCAAAAATGCCAACTGCCAAATGATTAAAGCCGCCAACAGCGAAGTAAATATCCGTCCCAAACACCAGCCCTTATCCGGCATCTTGTCAAAAATCTTTTTCACCCATGGCCACCCCAACAACTGCAGACCGAGACTGATGGCATATGTCTTCAAGATGATTAAAAGATCGACATTTGTCATTCTTTATCTTAAATCCGTTAATACTGCTTTAGCTACTGCGCCCCCCATTTTTACGGCATAATTAGTTCCTCGATCAAACGGATAAACCATGCTCATATTCGAAAGATACAGACCCTTAAAATCGGTTTTCATTCCGGGTATCAGGCTCGAATAATTAACCGGAAAAACCGGCTGGGCAAAGGGCTCTCGAAACAGAAAAATATTTTTGATCCATTTCTTTTTGAACTGCTTATTTATCTTTTTCAAAAAGGGGACATATAGTTCCAACAACTCTTCTTTAGATATCTGTAGTTGTTTATTATCATCACTCAGATAATTCCCCAGGTAGACGATTCTGCGATCTCCGTAATTTTTTTTGTCGATCATATTTGTCTGTTCTACCGCTACCAAAAATGGCCACTCTTTTTCCAAAATATTCATCCAGTATCCGCCAATCAGTTTGTGGTTTAACTCCAATATCAGTGTTTGCCCCCAAAGATAATCTAATTTTGGCAAGATTTTTTTATCCAGTATTTTTTCGGTCACCGGTGCCGGTGTGGTCATCACCACCCCGTCAAATTCCTCACCATCAATCATCCATTTTCCGTTTATCTGTTTAACCTCCTTTACCGCTGTGTCGATCATTATTTTCCCACCTAACTTTCTTATTTTTTCCTCGGTTTTGTCTATTAATTTCTGGAAACCACCCTCGAAATAGCCTAGGTTTTTAGTTCTCTTGGCTACTCTCGTCCAAAACCAAGCCATATTTACTTTGTCCATGTATGGTCCAAATTTTGCCTTTAGTAATCGTTCCCAAACAACCTGATATCCTTCGTTACCAATTAACCGCGGCAACGTATCTACTACCTTGTATTTTTCCAAAAACAAACCGTTGGGAATCAGCTTGAGAACGGCCAAGCCTGCCCCCATTCTCAATCTACCCCAGATACTCATTTTATTAAATTTCAAGACCGAAATCGGCGAGTCCAACTGAATTTCTTTTCCTTCAATAAAGCTCGTCGTCACCGGACTCTTTATCTCCACCGGCCAACCAACTTTTTTGGCAAGCGAAATAATCTCCCGGTCATTGGTAAAAATATGGTGATAAAAAAATTCCAAATTCCATTTCCAGCTACCCGGATTAAATCCACCGGCCAAGCCTCCCAACTTCTCACTTTCCTCAAAAACCACCACGTCAGCCTTATTTTCCAGTAAAGTCAAAGCACATGAGAGCCCCGTCAGTCCTCCTCCCACTACGGCAATCTTCATGAAACTACAGTGCTAATAGTATTCCCACGACAGCCAGGAACAAACCACCTCCAAAGGCTGCTGCACCCGGAATATCCAAAATACCGGTCTCCGGTAAGGTTGTTGGGGTCGCCGATCTGGTTGCCACTTTAGTTGGGGTTTTGGTTAGGGTCGCTGTCACATAAACAGTATTTACTGTCGTTGTCGTCACCGTTGTGCCACAGTTACAGTCTGTCTCATTCAAACAAGTTGCCAGTCGGCACTTACTTGACGTTGTGTCACAAGTCAGTCCGGTAGAACATTCGTCATTTGAAGTACAAGTATTGTTACAGCCGACAACGGTACTTACTGTCAGATCCTTGGTTAAGGATAGAGAATCACCATTGTAGGTGACATTGGCCGTATTGGAGATTGTGTCTCCGTTAGCAATGCCGGCCGCCGCCGTTACTCTAAAGGCAAATGTTTTAGTGGCTCCAGCAATGATTGTTGTGTTGCAGGTCAGTACTTTGTCAGTGGTACTCCAAGTACAACCATTTACGGCATCTTTAAAAGTTAAGTTGGACACATCCGCCAACGAATCTTTAACGGTCACTCCCGTGGCTGTCACAGCACTCGTATTGTTTAATGCAATCGTGTAGACATAAGTCTGGCTCTTGGAGACAGTATTCATTTCTGTGGACAGTGTGTAGTTCCCCGCTGTATTTCCCGACACGTCTTTGTAGGCATCTTTACTTCCGGTTAATGTCGCATTGGCTGTATTATTAACGGTTATTGCCTTTGTAGCTTGAACGGTATTGCTTCCATAAGTCAGTGTCGCCGTATTGGTTATCACTGTCGCATCGGCAGTATCACTAGCCACGGTTACTTTAAAAGCCGCACCTCCAGTTTTTGATGGCGCCACATTCGTGATGGGGCAAGTTACCACTCTTGATGTTGAATCGTAAGTGCACCCATATTGATCGTCTACATATGTTAATTTATCTAAATTATTTCCGGTAAGGGTGTCCGTAATTGTCGCGCTTGTTGTCGAAGATCCAGTATTTACAACATAGAAAGAATAAATAAACGAATCGCCACTATCAACCGTCGTTATTGGTGAATCCAAAGTATAAGTTGTTGTTGTATTGGTTGATTTGTCTGCATATGCATCTTTTGCAATGGTCATACTGGTTGCCACCGCCGTTGCTGTCGCCACCCCCGTCGCTGTACAAGCAGTTGTCGCCCCTGTCCAAACAAAATCAACACAAGCTCCATTACTGATTGTCTTATTTAAAGGACAGCACCACCAACCGTCAGCGTGATTAGAATCCGCGCATTGAGTGGCTCCAGAAGGCTGTGTCGTGGAACAAATTAAACGCGCGTCACATGTCTCAAACGCCGCCGGTTTGCTTGTCGGGGCATTTGGTGCCACGGCCTGTTTCGTTGATAACTGAGTTGCCACATATATTGAAGCGCCACCCAAAAGTAGTACAAGAATTACGAGGACGATGGCGAGAATTTTTTTCTTATTCATTTATCTTTAGTTATGGCGTTGTGGTAACTTGTCCTTCAAATGTATATGTTCCAACAGTTGCGACCGTGTAATCACGATGGACAATTGTTGTCCATGTGCCGGTTGTTTGTGCATCTCCCCAAATCCAATCTCCGGCTGTACCGTTCACGGTGATTCTAAATTGACCTTGTAAATTATTTTTGTTTGTATTCATCGCCAGTTCCAAAACATCACCCACTTGCAGTGCTTGTAAGTCAGTTGCTGTCAGCGGTGTTGTCCCATAAACCTCATTCACTTTTTTATAAATATAGATAATGTTGCATGCTCCGACGGTCGGTGATATTGTTGGTGACGCTGTCGGAGATATTGTCGCTTTATAGCCGATAATCACGTTGAAATCATTGAAATCGTAATTGGCATCCAACTGTCCTCGAGAATCGTCGTCTGTACCTTGAATGGCATCTGCCCAACACTGCCCGGGAATGTCTACTCCTGTTGTCGTGCTGATTCCCTCAGTTGTCAATGCCGCCGTTGTCAGATAAGGAGCAATATCCCTTTTATTGGATGGGTCGTACCGACCACATTTATTGTTACTATCGGGGGCTATAAACCCGACTGAATTCGCGGTTTCGTTTCCCAGTTTTACGGCTATTGTGTATGTACCTGCCGTTATCGCTGCGTCAAAATTATTATCATCAACCTTTGTCATCGTTGCGTTTGCTCCATCTTTTGTCAAGGTCACCGTTGTTCCCGCCGCTACATTTTCGAAATGGATTCTCACTGTTCCTGCAGTCGCAAAAGTCACCGTACTCAATTTACTTCTATCAGGGCTACACACAGTACAGTTTTCGTTTGGAGTGGCTTCATCTGGATAGTGGTAACAACCTGCTGCACAGCCGCCGATTGTCGCGGAATCTGTAGGTGTCGGTGTTAATGTTGGTATTGTGTCACAAGAGGTCGGACGACCTGTCCTTGGTACACACTGTTCATTTATGCCAGGACCACATGAATCACAATCATTTCTACAACACCATGAACCACAACTGAATTGATTGGTTGGACAATTCACTCCACCACCTCCTGTAGAAGGCGATGGTGTCGCTGTTCCCGACACTCTTGGAACACAACTTGTTGAACCACAACTTTGTGTATTGTTTGCACAACAAAACGAACCACAACTAAATGTTCCCGTAGCACAATTTATTGCCGCCGCCGGCTTACTTGTCGGTGCATTCGGTGCCACCGCTTGTCTTGTCGATAACTGATTGGACACATAATAGGCCGCTCCGGCCACCCCGACTACCAAAAACAAAGCCAAAACCCCCAAAATCGCCGGCATCACTTTTTTCTTCGGTTTGCCTGTTGGCATTTGCACTTCTTCGGCTTTTGGTTGGGACACTTCGGTTGTGGTCGTGGTTGTCGTCGCCATTGGCGTCGCTATATCGGCAGTTGCCAAAGGGGGAACGTCTATCGGTTCGGTTGCTGTCGTTGTGGTGGTTGTCGTTATGGGTTCCGGTTGGGGAGGCACAAATGATGGCTCCGGTGTTGGTGTCGGAGTTGGAGCCGGTGTTTCAATCGGGGGTAAAACCGGCTCACTAATTGCCGCCGGTTCTGTCGTGGTGGTGGTTGTCGTTGACGTTATGGGTGCTACCGGAGTTGTTGTCTCCACCGGTGTTATATCTTCAGGAACATTGGGTAAACTCGTCACTACACCCGGATCTATCGGTTGATTGTTTTGATTTTGGTCGTCCATGGCAATAAGTCAACGCCCATTAAATAGGGCCTGTCTACACTATAAAGAAGTTTTGGTAATTAATCAATCTCTCCACCATTGTTTGGATACCCGGCCGAAGACCATCATCAATATGCCTAAGATGGCCAGACCAATTGTTAATGAAAAAGTTCCCGTGCTTGTCAGATTGCCGGAAGTTGTTGCCGGCATACTGGCAATTTTGGTTGGTGTTGGTGTCACCGTCTTAACTCCTGTCACCGTGGCCGATGGCGTCGCCACGAAGGCCGGTAGACCGGCGGTATCGTCGGCCGCCAGCACCGTGAAATCTCTGGTGATCGTCTGGAACACATTATTGGCATCGGTATACTCCAAAGTTAGTGTGTGGACTCCCGGTGTTAAGCCTTGCGGTGGCGTCCATTTCCAAACTCCGTCCACATCGGCTTTAATCACTTGTGTCATCTCGATCGCCGAGTGCACCGTGATTTTGATCGTGGTTCCCGGAGCCATCTTCCCCGTAAACTGTGGCGAACTCGTTGCAATCATTTCTCCATTTATTCCCGGATTCGTAATTACCCCGGACAGTGTTGCCTCGTCATTTGTTGTATCTACCTGAGAAGCTTCTTCGGTAATGTTTTTAAAACCACTACTCTTGGTCGCCGTATCGGCTACCGCCCCGGAAGCACTCGCTATCGTCGTATCCACAAAACTTAAATTTTTCCCCAAAATAATGTCGGGTACCGGTTTGGATTTCCCGGTGTTTGTGATCGCTGTTGCCGTTCCCGAAATACCCGCTTGGACAAAAATCGATAATAGTGAAGTTGACTCGTCGTAAGTTAACACGGCCCCGGTGCTATCCCGAGACAGTGCCAAATTCAATTTCCACACCCCTTCGGTGTTCGTCATCGCCGATAAGGTCTGGCCTCCTTCGGCCTCCACATAAACAATGGCGTTGTCTACCGGGCTTCCGTCTCCCCCCAAAATCTTGCCATTTATGACGTCTTCTGCCGGAGCGATTACCTGTTGCCCGGTCTGGGCTTCAAAAGGTTTGCCTCCATCGTCATACATCTGCGATCCGGATCCAATCGTGAAATAAATTGTTTTACTCGAGTTCAAGCCGGTTACCACCACATAATGGTTGGTATATCCCTGGGAACTTCCCGAAATTTGATCGCGAATATCTCCGGCGGGAGAGGTGATCTTGGCTGGGTTTTCCGAGTATTTTAAATATCCGGTTACCGGCGTATCGGTTGTCCAGCTTACCGTAAAGGTACTTGAACCCATATTGGATATCTTGACGTTTTTTGGTGCTTCCGTCGGCCCCGCTTTTATCAAAAGACCTTGCCTATTATTAACCAACACCACACCCGCCACCAATCCCCCTAAAAGAATGAGGATTCCGACGAGAGTTGGTATTCTCTTGGTCATTAGACTTTTGTTTGCCATGTTTTATTGTGTTGTTGTTCCCGATCCGGTTGCTTCCGGTGAAGTAGTTACGGCCGCCTGAGTGGCTTCCGGCGTTGGCGTGGTCACAGCCCCCAAAACCACCGCCATCTCTGCTTCAGTGTAAACCGTTCTTTTACTCAAGTTGTCTATTACTTTCTGATCAATACTGCCGTCAATTGGTTTGATCGCTATTGTTTGTTCCGTCGTCGTCTGATTTTTTACGGCCGCCGAGTAAATTTGGAAAGCTAAAACACCCCCCACGATTGACAGCCCCAAAACGCCTATCAGTAGTACGTAAGATGAAATTGTTCTGGTCGGTTTCATTGTGCTTGTGAATAAAAATAAAAAGTTACCTGGCCGGCAGCCCTTAGCGTATTGTCGGCTTGTGTTTGGCCCACCTGCTTCGATAAAGTTACACTATTTAGTACCCCCAGTCTATCCATGTTCTCCAGGGCGGACAGGAAAGTTATTACATTTTGTGGGTTTCCGTTAACCGAAAAAGACACCTGTTCCGCCATGATATTACTCGCCGATGGTTTAATTATCTTCGTTCCCCAATCTGTTTTTACATCAGGACTTCCCAACAAGGCATAACCCGGGAAAGCCGCCGACTCAATCGTCAGATTATTTTCCTTTGCCAAAAACTGCATTCTCTCCGCAGTGTCCGTGTAAGAAAAATTATCCGGCACCGCTTCGTCAAAAAGATACAAACTACTGGCGAAGTTGGTTAACTGAGTTTGGGCACTAATTAGTTGAGCCATCTTGTTGTCCGCCTTCTTGTCCACCGTAGTTTGATCATCAATCTTTTTTTGTAGTGATGTGATATTCACCAGAGTCGGTCGAATCGCCGCCAAGATCAAAATCATTACTGTAAAAACCGACAGAATAACCTCCAAAGAAGCTCGAATCTCCGGCCGCTTGTACAATAGCCCTATTTTTTGGTAGTAGAGCGCGTATTTCTCGTTACTTAGTAGACTAGCCATTGTTAAAAGTAATTTGTAAAGTAAACTTCACCCCTCCGGATGTTTGATCGAAACTGGTATTGCTCAAATCCACGTTATTTACCCCCGGTAGTTTTTTTACTCCGTCCAAAAATTGAGCAAAACCACCCTCCGAAAGTGCTTTTCCGGAAATCGCCAAGACTGAGTCACTCAAAGATAACGTATCCAAAGTTGTTCCCGCCGGCAAAATCTGTGTCAAACCCTCAATTTTGCTTTGAAAACCTAAACCCCCAGTTTGCAAAGCCTCAATCGGCTGTTGTTTGGCCAAAACCTTTCTCATATCGGTTTCTACCTGAGCATACGCCGTTATTTGAGCCTGTTTTTGGGTAATTTCGGTATTTAGGTCATCCAACTTTTTATCAAAATAAAATCTCGAACCAAAAGCCAAAAGTACCACGAACTCCGTCAACACCACCAACACTCTGCCCACGGTTGTAGCCCACTTCAAAGCCTTCCCTAATGCAGAGAACTCAAAACTATCCTTCGGTAACAAGTTGATACTAGAAACACCTTGAGCAGTAGCCACACTTCCAGTGTATCAAATATCCTTACTTTTTGGGGGAAACTTTCTTGGAGAGGCGAGCCTTGATTCTGTCGGCTTTACCTTTTTTCAAAACACCTTTTTTGGCGGCTTTATCCACCATTGAGAAGGCTTTGGCTAAGGTCTCCACGGAGAGAGCACTCTTAAAAGCGTCAATCGCGCCCTTGGCTTTCGTCTTGGTTGCTTTGTTAAATCCGGCCTTCTTTTCGTCGGCACGTAGTTTCTTTATTGCTGATTTGGTTATTGGCATGGCCCCATTTTACCACGAGCTCCACCTAGCGCAAGTCAGCGTTGTGAATTAAAATCACTATACCGTGGTGCAAAAACTTATATCCAAGTCTCAAGCAATATTCAATCGCAAAAGCACGAGTATTCTCTCGGCCGCCACGATTATTGGTGCTTCCTATCTGATGTCTGCTCTTCTTGGCCTTGTTCGTAATCACCTTTTGGTCGCTCGTTTTTTTGGCACCATGGCCGCCAGCCTCGACGTCTACTTTGCCGCTTTTGTCGTTCCCGACACCATTTTCCAGCTTCTCGTGGTCGGTGCCGTTTCTGCCTCCTTTATTCCTATTTATCAAGAATATTTTGCCAAGTCTAAGGAACAGGCCAACGAAGTGGCCAACGCCGCTCTCACCTTGGTGGGTCTATTTTTCCTTGCCGTCTCTTTCTTGATCGTCATTTTTGCCCGACCCATAGCCGGTCTTTTGGCCCACTATCCTCCGGACGAACTCGATCTGATGGCCAACCTGATTCGCATTATGTCCATCGGTCAAATGCTTTTTACTATCTCTTCCTTCCTCACCGGTGTTCTTCAGTCTCATCGCCGTTTCCTTATCCCCGCCATTGCTCCACTGCTTTACAATCTTGGCACGATTCTTGGCATCTATTTTCTCTCCGGCAGACTCGGCATTTATTCCGCCGCTGTCGGTGTTGTCTTTGGTGCCTTCCTCCACATGGCCATCCAATTACCCTTTACGGGGGTTCTGGGTTATTGGCCCAAGTTCATTTTTCAGCCCCATCACCCCGGTGTGCGCACTATGATTCGCCTTATGCCTCCTCGCGCCTTAGCTCTCGGTCTGGATCAGATCGAACGGTGGGTCGCCGTCAACCTCACTTCTTTCCTGGCCATTGGTTCGCTCTCTATCTTTAATTTTGCCCGCCAGCTTTATGTCCTTCCCATTTCTCTTTTTGGCGTTTCCCTGAGCCAGGCTTCATTTCCTGCTTTAGCCGAAGACGCTCTACTGGAAGACAAAACCAAGTTTAAAAACACCCTCAGTAAATCCATTCTGCAGATCTTTTTCTTCGCTCTGCCGGCCAGTGTTCTGGTCTTGGTTCTGCGTATTCCGCTTGTCCGTATTGCTTTTGGGGCCAAATCTTTCCCTTGGGAAGCCACCCTTTTAACCGGCCGTTCTCTCGCCTTTTTAACTATCGCCATCGCCCCCCAAGCGGTCACCAATACTCTCACTCGTGCCCTTTATGCCATGAAAAACACCAAAACCTCTTTAACTATCGGCTTCATCACTATGGTCGTTTTTGTCGCCCTGTCCTACCTCTTCACCAATACTATTGAGAGGGATGTCGCCGGTATTACTCTCGCTATGTCTATCGGCAATCTTCTTGATTTTTTCCTTTCCTATTATGCCGTTCGTTCTATGGTCGGTTCTCTCCATATCTCCAAAAAAATCATTAAGATGCTTATCGTCAGTGTGATCACCGGTGTTGCTCTCTGGATTCCCCTGCACCTTCTTGACCAATTTGTTTTTGATACGACCAGAACCCTTCCTCTTATCGGTTTAACTCTCACCGTCTCCGTCGTTGGTTTCCTGGTTTATCTCTTCTTCTGTTGGCTCTTCAAGATTGAAGAGCTTCAGGATGTGACCGCCATGATCAATAAGATTGGTAATTGGCGTAAAATACTGGGCGAGAGTGATGAAGTCCTTGAGTCCACTCCCGACAGTATTTAAACCAAGCTATGTCTGCTCAAACCAGAAATTTTTCCATTATTGCCCATATTGACGCCGGTAAATCCACCTTGGCGGATCGTATGTTGGAAATCACCGGTACCGTGGCCAAAGATAAGATCGTTCCTCAACTTCTGGACAGCAACCCCATCGAGCGTGAACGCGGTATCACCATTAAGCTCGCTCCGGTCACCATGAATTACCGCGGCTACACTCTAAATCTCATCGATACTCCCGGGCATGTCGACTTTAACTACGAGGTAGAGCGGGCCCTAGAGGCCTGTGATGGCGCCATTTTGCTCGTGGACGCCACTAAAGGCGTTCAGGCACAAACCGTGGCCAACCTCCGCCTGGCCCGTAATCTGGGGCTCACCATTATCCCCGTCGTCAACAAGATTGACGCCCCGCTAGCCGATATCGCCGCCTCCACGCGTCAGATCAAACAGCTCCTCAATATCACCTCTGAGCCTTTCTACGTTTCCGCCAAAACCGGGGAAGGTGTGGCCGACCTTTTAGACAAAGTCATCTCCGACCTTCCCGCGCCCAAGATCGAAAACGATCTACTTCAGGCTCTTGTTTTTAACTCTGTTTTTGATACCCATCTCGGTGTTATCGCCTTTGTCCGTGTCATCTCCGGCGACCTCCACACCGGTGACAAGCTCGAATTCCTCAACTCCGGCCAGGTTCTGACCGCCTCGGAAATCGGTGTTTTTAGCCCCGCTCGGGAAGAAAGAAAGGTGATTACGGCCGGCAATGTCGGTTACATCATCACCGGTCTCAAAGATATTCACCGTATTCTCGTTGGTGACACTCTTTGCCTGGCCTCGCAGAGCAAAGAAGTCACCCCTTTCCCCGGTTTCCGCCATATACATCCTAATGTTTACCTGGATATGTACCCGGCCGACGGCTCCCAATATCGTGACCTGGTCGACGCTCTGGAAAAGCTCAAGCTCAACGACTCGGCTCTGACCACCCAAGGCATCAACTCACCCATCCTCGGCCAAGGTGTCAAGGTGGGCTTCCTAGGCTTACTTCATTCCGAGGTCGTCGGTGAGCGTCTCGAACGTGAATTTAATCTGCCCGTCATCGCCGTTTCTCCCTCCGTCGAGTACAAAGTTAAGCTCCGCAACGGTACGGAAGTCATCTTTAGTTCTGCTGCCGACTTCCCCGATCCGGCCGTCATTGCCCAGGGTTTCGAGCCTATGGCCGCTGTTAAAATCGTGGTCACCGATCCTTATGTCGGCGCGGTCATGCAACTTTGCCAGGATCTCCGCGGCAGTATGCTCGACGTTTCCTACCTGGATCAGCTTGTGCAAATTGACTATTATTTACCTCTAATCGAGGTTATCACGGCCCTTCACGATAGCCTCAAAAGCGTTTCCCAGGGCTTTGCTTCACTGGACTACGAGCTTGCCGGTTGGCAGGAGGCCGATTTGGTCCGCCTGGATGTTCTCCTCAATCACGAAGTCTTTACTCCCATGAGTATCATTACTGTCAAAGAAAAGTCGTCTTTCAAGGCCAAAGCCATCGCCGAGAAGCTCAAGGAAGCCATTCCTCGTCAGCAGTTCGAAATTCCGATTCAAGTGGCCATTGGTGGCCAGATCATTGCCCGCGAGACTATCAAAGCCTTCAGAAAAGACGTTGATGCCAAGCTCCATGGGGGCGATTTTACGCGTAACCTCAAGCTCCTCAACAAACAGAAAAAAGGCAAAGCCCGTATGAAGCAGTTCGGCAAAGTCCAGCTTCCTCAATCCGCCTTCCTCGCCGTCGTGAAAGCCTAACCTTTGTCATTCCCGACCTGATCGGGAATCTATATAAATTCTTCCTCATCCGTCATTGCGAATCTCGTACTCGAGCTGAAACAATCCCCCGTCAATCGACGTTAAGTTTGACTTTCTTCAAAACCTATAGTATACTTTCACTCAACTAGTTTTCACTTTGCACACTAAATAGGAGGATTTATGTCATTCGTATTTTCTGTCTCGGAAAAGCACGATATTTTTGTATCGACTGATATTGTCGATCTGCAGATGCTCTGTATTCAGATGGCCGCTTCTCTAATTGACACCATCGGCAATATGCCCACAAAAGGCACTCCCACCCAGGGAACAGGCAAGGTTATAAGTCAGTATGTCAATTGGGCAGATCACGGTTACATCAACGCTCTACAAACTATGGTTCAGTTCGTGTACGCGGCGATACCTACGCTTTCTCAAGCCAAACTTTATTTTGATGACAGAGAAAGACTGTTGATCAAAAACGCCATGGTCGCATATCAAGAGTTTAAAACAAGAATTGTGATGGAAGACCAAAAAATTAATGGTCGGAACTTTGGTTCGGCAACCGAGTTCGTTTGTAAAAACTGGACTGACCGTAACAATCTACTTTAGTTGCACAAAACACCCTCCTCACCGAGGGTGTTTTTATTGTTTATAACTCCAGACTTGACTCCCCGTTATCACTCGTGGTATAGTAGTGCTAATCTATGGATCTTACCGAAAGACAAATCCAAATTATAAAGACGATTGTGGAGGAGTTCACCCAAACCGCTGAACCTGTTGGCTCGGTCACTTTGGAAAATAAGTATCGTCTGGGTGTTTCCCCCGCCACTCTCCGTAACGAAATGGCCGTTCTTGAGGAAAAAGGCTTCTTGGCCCAACCTCATACTTCCTCCGGCCGTATCCCTACTCCTATGGCCATTAAGTTTTATGTTAATGATCTGATGAAAGAAAAAGATCTCTCCGTGGCCGAAGAGGTCAATGTCAAGTCCCGTGTTTGGGATCACCGTTATAACCGTGATGATCTTCTTCGTGAAGCCACCAAAGTTCTCTCCGAACGCACCAAAGCTCTTTGTGTGGCGACCACTGAAGAAGGCCAAACTTACACCGCCGGTTACGCTAATGTTTTTAACGATGTCGAGCTTCAAGATCTCGAAGTTGCCCGTGAAGTTTTCTATTTATTGGACCAACAGTCTCGCCTTCTGGATATCTTTAACCGCGCCAGCAACAACTCTCCCATGCACATTTTGGTTGGTGACGAAATGGGCATCAGCCTTTTCCATCCGGTCAGCTGTGTTTTCGCCGACCTGCGTATTGGCGGCCACCATGGCAGTCTAGGCATCATTGGTTCCAGTCGTCAAGAGTATGATAGAAATATACCGTTTGTAAGATACGTTGCCAACTTAGTTAATCAAATAGCTCAAGAATGGTAAAAAAAATACACTCCTCCAAAACGGAAATCGAAACTATCCTCGCCAAAAACGTGGAACTCGAAAACAACTATAAACGTGTCTTGGCGGACTACCAAAATCAGGAACGCCGTTTTAAAGAAGTCCAAGGCCAGTTTGTGAAGTACGCCAATGCCGCTCTTTTGGAAAAAATTCTTCTTAATCTCGATTCTCTGGAGATGGCCCAAAGACATCTTCACGATGCCGGTTTGGAAATTGTCATTAATCAATTTCAGGAAACTTTAAGGAATGAAGGACTTCAATTAATTGAATCGGATAATCAACCTTTTGATCCTTTGACTATGGACTGTATCGAAGTTGTTTCCGGCGAAAAAGATCACGTTGTTGAAACACTTGCCAAAGGTTATCTCCTTTTCGATAAAGTTCTTCGCCCCGCCAAAGTTAAAGTTGGCTCCGGCTCTCCCACCGTCATTGCGAGGAGCGAAGCGACGAAGCAATCTATATAAATGCATTACAAATTAATTAAAAAATAATAAAACATATGTCCAAAATTATCGGCATCGACCTCGGTACCACCAACAGCGCTGTCGCTGTCATGGAGGGAGGCATCGCCAAAATCATCCCTACCGCGGAAGGTAAAAACACTTTTCCTTCCATCGTCGAACCTATTAAAAATCTCGTCGGTGACGTAGCCAAACGCCAAATGATCCTGAACGCCGAAAACACTGTTTTTAGTGTCAAACGCTTGATGGGTCAGAAATTTTCCGGCAAACAAGCTCAAAAAACCAAAGAAATTGCTCCCTACGATATCGAAGCCGGCAAAGATGGCATGGCCGTTATCAAGCTTGGCGGTAAAACCTTTACCCCTCAGGAAATCTCTGCCAAGATTCTCCAAAAGGCCAAAGCTGATGCCGAGGCCTATCTCGGTGGCACTGTCACCGATGCTGTTATTACCGTTCCTGCCTACTTTGATGACTCTCAACGTCAAGCTACCAAACAGGCTGGAGAAATCGCCGGTCTCAATGTCCAACGCATTGTCAACGAACCCACCGCCGCCGCTCTTGCCTATGGTTTGGACAAAGGTAAAAACGAAACCATTGTTGTCTACGACCTCGGTGGCGGTACTTTCGACGTCTCTGTTCTCGAACTCGGTGATGGCGTTTTTGAAGTGAAAGCCACCAATGGCGACACTTTCCTTGGCGGTGACGATTTTGATCGCCGTGTTATTGAATACATCGTCGCCGAATTCAAAAAAGAAAACGGTGTCGATCTGGGGAAAGACAAACAGGCACTTCAGCGTATTAAAGACGCGGCCGAAAAAGCCAAGATTGATCTTTCCAATTCCTCCGAAACCGAGATTAACCAGCCCTTTATTACCCAACACGATGGCCAGCCTCTTCATTTAACTATGAAGATCACTAGAGCCAAACTGGAAGAACTCGTTGATGACCTGATCCAAAAAACCATCGAACCTTGTAAGAAAGCCTTGGCTGACGCTAAACTAGACAAAAAAGACATTGCCGAAGTTATCCTCGTTGGTGGTATGACTCGTATGCCCAAGGTCCAAGCTGTCGTCAAAGACTTCTTTGGCAAAGAGCCCAACAAATCGGTTAACCCCGATGAAGCGGTCGCTCTTGGTGCCGCCATTCAAGGCGGTGTCATTTCCGGTGACGTCAAAGATGTTTTACTTCTCGACGTTACCCCCCTTACCCTTGGTATCGAAACCATGGGTCAGGTGATGACTCCTCTAATCGAGCGCAACACTACTGTTCCTTCCAGTAAGTCTCAGGTCTTTAGTACCGCCTCCGACAACCAGCCTCAAGTGGAGATTCATATTCTCCAAGGCGAGCGTCCGATGGCGCCAGACAACAAGACTCTTGGCAGTTTCATTCTCGATGGTATCCCCGCCGCTCCCCGTGGAATCCCTCAAATTGAGGTTACCTTCGACATTGATGCCAACGGTATCTTAAATGTCTCCGCCAAAGATAAAGCCACCGGCAAAGAGCAAAAGATCACCATCAAAAATGCAACTAACCTTTCCGACGACGAAGTCGAAAGAATGAAGCAGGAAGCTGAAAAATACGCCGAAGACGACAAAAAGAAAAAAGAGTTGGTCGACAAGAAAAACGAAGCCGATACTCTAGTTATTCAAACCAGGAAAGTCCTCAAAGATTCCGGTGATAAATTCGACACCAGTGCCAAAGAAGAGATTGAAAAGTCCCTCAACGAACTTGAAGAAGAGATTAAAAAAGCCGACACCACCACGGAAGCCGTCGATACCAAGTTGAAGACTGCCACCGAACTTGTCCAGAAATACGCCGAGGCTTTATACAAAGCCGCCGGTGAAAAAGACAAACCGTCTGAAGAACCCAAAGCTGAAGGAGAAAAGTCTGAAGATCCCAAGGCCGACGAGCAAAAGGCCGAGGAAGGCGAAGTCGTTAACTAACTTTTACAGAAATAGTTAAACAGAGAGCCGGTTTACCCCGGCTTTTTGTTTTCAACGATTATTGACAGTATATTTGAGACGGCCCATACTGGAAAACAATGGAAGGTAACCAATGTCCGGAATGGGACAAAACTTATTTAGTTAAAGAAAGACTTAGGCAAAAACACCAATTCGACGAGCCCTCACGGGAAAGTAAATATGGCGAGTTTGGTGGCAGACCGATTATTGGCCGTGACTCCAAAATTAATGGCGGTGTATATGTTGGCGGAGGTGAACGCGAAGCTGTTGTTGTCGACGACACTAAACAACCCGAATTGCAAGATGTATATCGGGAATTGCTCAAACGTCGAAAGAACCAAGCACTTCACGGAATAGATTTTAAGGATGGTATCTTAGAAGAAGTTTTCGACTTAACCAGAGAAATTCTTCCCTTTGATGAAAATAAAGTCGATAATATTACTCATAATTTGTCTCACGACGAAAAAATTGCTCTTTCGGTTTTTATCAATGAAAAGGGCGGCGTTTGTCGACACCAAGCTTTGTTGGCCGGCTACCTTTTGGAGAAATTAAAAAATGATGGTCTTATCCGAGGAACTGCTTCAATCGACCGCAACTTTGTTCCGGGAGAAGGTGGACACGCCTGGGTAAGATATGTCAACTCGGCCAGTCAAATTTTCATTATCGACCCCGCTCAGGATTATATAGGATCTATTGAGGATGCCGGTATAGATCGCTGGCAATATGAAAGACCCAGGAACTCACTTTCTGTTCTAAGAGACAAGGTTAAAAAAATTCTAGATATCTGATTATTATTAGCACTCCGCTCCTCAATCTGCTTATTTTCTGCTAAAATATTAACCTGTTATGGCCACTTCACGCAACTATTACGATATCCTCGGTATTTCCAAAACTGCTACGGCGGCTGAGATTAAATCTGCCTACAGGAAGCTCGCTCTCAAGTGGCACCCCGATCGCAACAAGGCGGCGGACGCCCCCGAAAAATTCAAAGAAATCAACGAGGCTTATGAAGTCTTAGGCAATCCCGAGAAAAAAGCCAAGTTTGATCAGTTTGGCCACGCCGCCTTTAATCAAGGTGGTGCTCAGGGCAACCCCTTTGGTGCCGGTGGCAGTCCCTTTGGCGGCGGCTATTATCAGGCCGGCGGCAACGTTAATTTTGAAGATCTTTTTGGTGGTGCCGGTGGCGGTTTTTCCGACCCCTTCGACATTTTTAGTAGTTTTTTTGGTGGTGGTTTTGGCCGAGAACATAGCCGCCAAAAAGTTCATTATCAGCTCAAGATCGATTTCGATGAAGCTGTTCATGGCGCCGATAAAACTTTCGTTCACCAGGGGAAACAGTACACCGTCAAAGTTCCTGCCGGCGCCGACAATGGCACTACCGTTCGTTACTCAGATTTTGATATTAGTTTCGAAGTCCATCCCAGCAAAATTTTCAAACGCGAAGGTTCAGACGTTATCGTTGACCACGAAATTCCCTTTACTCTCGCCATTTTAGGTGGCGAAACCACTGTGCCCACTCTTGATGGTGACTTGAAGATCAAGATCCGCCCCGGCACTCAGCCAGGTTCGGCTCTTCGTCTCACCGGTAAAGGCATCAAACACGTCCAAGGCAACCAACACGGCGACCTCTACCTTCGGTTTGCCATCAAATTCCCCGAACGTCTATCTCGCCGCCAGAAAACTCTCCTCGAAAGTTTTGAGGATTAATCCACTTTTGTTGGGTCTTTAAGGGAACTCTCAATTCTGCCGTCTAAGACATCCATTTTTTTTGCAAACTCGGATTCCAGATCAATATTCAACTTATTTGCGATGCAAATTGTGGCCCAAAGACAGTCGCAAATTTCCTCTTTTAATTTTTCGTCAACGTCATCGATTACTCGAATTCCTTCCTTGGCCATCACCAGCTTCATTAGGCTTCCGACATCACCCACAAAACCTTCTGTCAGTTCGGACACGGTCCACTCACGACCTATCCTCGCTGTTTCTAGTTGACGATATTTGTTTCTAACTTGTAGAGCCCTCTGTTCGACTTGTTTAAATTCCATAATTCATCTTACATTACTCATCTTCCCCGGTATATTTCTTCAATTCCCGTTTCATTTGTGATTCATTAGAAATATCTTTGGTGTAAGCCAAAAATCTCATAAACGTGGCCGTTTGTGTTTTTTGCAGTTTTCGTAGGACAATATCGGCGATTTCCGCCGAGGTCACCCGTTTCTTTTTCAAATACATTATTTCTCTTTCCACTTCTCGCGTAATTTTTTCCACCACGATCTCTCTATTAGGTGTTTTTGAACCGATAGTGGCCCCATAAATGCCTGAATACAACTTAATACTGCTAAAAACCTCCGGTTTCCCGGATTTTTTGATCACTACTAAATGCGACAGATCGACCACTTCCTGAGTCGTAAATATCTCGCCGCAATGGGCGCATTTTCGCCGCCGCCAAATCTGGGTGTCTCCTTTGGTTGGCCTTGAATTGGTAACTTCAGTTAGCGTGTTTCGGCAATACGGACATTCCATATCAACAAGTTGCTATTAATTTATCCGTTTTACCGTTATTTCACCGTAAAGTCAAGCCTGCAAAGCTGTTTTTCTATCCACAGAGTGCTCTATCAATATCTTGTCAGTCTGATTAACATCGGCTTATGAGTAAAGAAATCGAACAAGACAAGTCTTGGATTACTGTTGGCCGCCCCGGCTACCTCGGCAAAAATAAAGATGCCCAACTTGCCGCCTGGGATCAGGAGTTTGGTCCGGGTAATTGGCGGCTCACTTGGGAAATGGCTAACGGAGAGGTCATGGATTACGACGCTGTTTTTCTCCAATATGTCGAAAGTTACGCTCAATATTTTTTCGACCATCCCGACGAGGCTCATTTCCTTACCGACAATTTTTCCTATGCCTACGATAAAGAATTAATTACCAAAGAAGAAGCCTTTGATCCTCATTTCCTGTTTGAAAAACCTGGCCATCCCAACCAATTTCACAACGTCGCTCTCAACCTCGCTTTGGAAATCGAGCTCGGCCTTCCCTTTAAAGGTATACAACCCATCCAAGTTCGCGAAGGTAAGCCTGGCACTGACCCGGGCAGCTGGCCGGCCGGCTGGCGCTGGAGCCCCGGCCAAATCCCGGCCGTTCACCCTGAATATATTCCTGAACAAACGCAACCTGGTTGGTGGCAACCGGGCAGTATCGAACACCTTTATCAAGCCACCAAAGTTTTACAAATCAAAAAATGACCAAAGACGCCAAAAAAATTACCCATTTTCTCTACGAACTCGGCACTCTCCGAAAAACTGCTCGCAGCCATCGTCAGGCCTTACTGACAGATGATCTCTCCGACAGCATTTCCTCACACTCCTATCGCGTCACGCTCATTGGTTGGTTTTTGGCCAAACTGGGAAAGGTCGATCCTTACAAAGTGGTCATGATGTGTCTTCTCCACGACACCAGCGAGACCCGGACAGGGGATCAAAACTGGATTCATAAAAAATACACCAAGACTTTTGAGGAAGAAGCTATTCATGATCAAATAAATGACCTTGCCTTTGCCGACGACCTCTTTGAAATTACCGATGAATACTCCCAGAGGGTCTCAAAAGAGGCCAAAATTGCCAAAGATGCCGATCTGCTCGATCAAGTCTTTCTTCTTAAAGAATATGCCTGGCAGGGGAATCAGGAAGCCGCCCTTTGGCTCAAAGATAACGCCCAAATCAAACTCCTGACCAGTAAATCCGCCAAAAAACTTGCCCAGGAAATTCTTTCGCAAAACCCTAGCGACTGGTGGAGTACCTCCAGCTGGTCCGCCGATCGGAGAAATTAGTGCAAATTTAAGAGGGAAGGCACAATTCCACAATTTCTCTAATCGTTTTCTTTTCTTCTCGTGTCATTACCCGCGGATGGTGAGCCACCACTACCTTTCCTATCACTTTTCCCAAAACATCCTGATATTTTTTACCGGTGATTGCTTCTGCCGCTTTTTCTCCCAGACAGAGAATAATTTCCGGATTAAATTCTTCAATTTGTCTCCGTACATTCACTGCACACTGAGAAAATTCTTGTCTATTTGGTTTTCGATTTCCACCATCAAATAGACACTTCACGGTATTGGTTATTACTGTCTGGTCTAGTTTTTCACCGATAATTTCTTTTAATACCCTTCCTGTTTTGGACTGAAACAATTTTTCTTCATAATCAAAACCGATAGCTCTTTGGTCCGAACATTCCAAAATCACCATTATCCTTTTCTGTTTTTTCTCACCTTCAATTCCCCAGTTTGGATTTTCTGCTCCGGGGCATCTATTACACCCCTGAGTCTCGATATTTTTCATCTATTTCTGCCTGGCCTCGATCTCTTTTACAACTTTGACATATGACTTCTTATCTGGAGAATCGACACCTACCACATTTCCCAGTTTGATCTTTAAATTTGGATTTTTGGCCATCTCGCCTAAGGCAATTCCCAGGAACATTCTCATCCATTCCTGTTCTTCTGTTTTCATTTCCATGTCCCAATCGATAATTACTTCATCACTTCTTCGTATATCATCGATAACTTTCTTTACTATCTTTTCCCCGTTGCCATTTATGAACCTAAGACAGATTTGTGGTCCGGTCGGTTGATCCGCATTAAAAACCGTTACCAAATTTATCTCCAGTCCCAAAGCCAAAGCGATGCCGATATCGACGCGTGAACCCTCCGACGGTTTCCCCCCACCCATGTTCCACAAAACATCGGCTCGTCCGCCATCTAAAGCCGCCTCGTGCATAAAATTAAGTTCCGCCATGACGATGTTGTAACCGGTGGCATCTTGTTGGGGTGCGTCATTTACCGGATTAAACAATCTAATTCCCGGCGTTTCTAGACTTTTGGCATACTCCGCAATTACTTTTGTCTGGTCTTCAGTTACGTTCCGGACAGGGGAAAGTAAATAAACTAAGGTTTCTTTAATTTCCTCACTATTTTTTTCGTTTTCCGGTATCTTCATACTCTGGATTGTAACATGCTATAATAAGCTCGATTAAGTGTGAATAGGGCGGCGTAGGTCGTCCTTTTGCATAAAGATAAAAAATAAACAAAAATGGATACACAAACACTTTCGGCCAGAACCGAGTTCGCCGCGGCCATCAATCAAATTTGTTCCGAGCGTGGCATTTCCCCCGAAACTGTCCTCACCGCCATTAATACCGCTCTCGTCGCCTCTTTTAATAAAGATTACCCCGAACAGGCTCTTCAATTTGAAGAGGAAGCCAAAATCGTCACCGCCGACGTCGATCCCGACAACGGCCAGTTCCGTTTATTTGTGGGTGAGGAAGGTGCCAAGAAAAAAGATCTTAAAGAAATCACTCCTCCCGGTTTTGGCCGTATCGCCGCTCAAGCCGCCAAACAAGTCATTTTGCAAACCATTCGTGAAGCTGAGCGTGACTCTGTTCTCGCCGACTATCAAGATCACATCGGTGAAGTTATGACCGGTATGGTTCAACGTATGGACGGCCGCAACGTCATTATCGACCTCGGTCGTGGCCAAGCTGTTATGCCTCCCGAAGAGCAATCTCCCACGGAGTTCTACCGCCTTAACTCTCGTCTTTCCGTTTATCTTAAAGAAATTACCGATACTGTCAAAGGCCGCCAAATCATCGTCTCTCGTGCCGATGATCGCCTGCTTTCGGGGCTTTTCCAAAGAGAAGTGCCTGAAGTTAGTGCCGGCAGTGTCATCATCAAAGGCGTCGCTCGTGAACCCGGAAGCCGTTCCAAAGTGGCTGTCGAGTCCACCCAGCCCGGTGTTGATCCGGTTGGTTCCTGCGTCGGTCAAAAAGGTGTCCGTGTTCAGGCTGTCATTAATGAGCTCAACAATGAAAAAATTGACATCATCCAATACTCCGAAGACAAAGATAAATTTATTAAGTCTGCTCTGGCTCCTGCCGAAGGCCTGGATATCAAATACGATAAAAATACCGGCGAAACCATCGTTACCGTTCCCGCCGATCAGCTTTCCCTCGCTATTGGTCGTGGTGGTCAAAACGTTAAACTCGCCGCCAAACTGACTCAAACCAAGCTTCGAATCATCTCCAACGAAACTAAAGATATCGAAACCGGCATTGTCGCCACCGGTGCAGAAGAGTTCGAAATCGATCAACTTGGTCTTGATACCAAAACGAGAAACTTACTCGTTGAAGCCAAGCTCACTCACATTGAAGACCTTACTCCTGATAAACTCGATGTCGTTAAGGGCCTTGGCCCCAAGACCTTGGCCAAAATCAAGGTTCAGCTTGCCGTTTACAAAAATTAATTAAATCTATGGCCGAGACAATCACTGCCACCAGGCCCCCGGTGGTTACTATCTTAGGACATGTCGATCATGGTAAAACTTCCCTTTTGGATAGGATTAGGCATGCCGCGGTCGCCTCTGGCGAAATTGGGGGTATCACCCAAGCTATTGGTGCCTACCAGATTGAACATCATGGCCACAAGATCACCTTTATCGATACCCCTGGCCACGCCGCTTTTTCGGCTATGCGTCGTCGTGGTGGTCAAGCCGCCGATGTGGCTATTTTGATTGTCGCTGCCGACGACTCCGTCATGCCTCAAACTAAGGAGTCCATCGAACACATCAAATCTGCCGGTATTCCTTTCGTTGTCGCCGTCAACAAAACCGATCTTCCCGGTGTCAATCCCGAACGCGTTAAAACCGATCTGGCCAACGAAGGTGTTTTCGTCGAAGGTTATGGTGGCAACGTTCCGATTGTGAATATCTCTGCCAAAACCGGTGCCGGTGTCGATGATCTCTTGGAAATTATTCTCCTTCTTGCCGAGCTCGAAGAGCTCAAGGATAATGCCGATGTCTGTCCGGCCACAGCCTTGGTCATCGAATCTTCCATGCATCCCCAAAAAGGCCCCTTGGCTACCCTCCTGGTTAAAAGCGGCACTTTTGATAAAAATGACCCTCTTTTTGACGGCCAAATTGATTTTGGGAAAATTCGCTCCATGACGGACTTCGCCGGTAAGTCTCTTAACAATGCCACACCCTCGACACCCTTCCAAGTCATCGGTTTTTCTACCGTTCCCAATGTCGGCGACATCATCACCAGCGGTCCTTGTGACGACAAATCCCAAAAAAGTGCCTTTGGTGCTTCGGATATTATCGACGAAGAAAAGCCAACCATTATCCTCAAAGCCGATGTTCAAGGCTCTTTGGAGGCCATTGCCCAAACTCTAAAGGATCAGGCCAACATTGTCAGTAGTTCTGTCGGCCTTGTCACCGACTCGGACATTGAGACTGCTATTGCCACCGGTGCCGAGATCTTGGGTTTTAACACCAAACTTCCCGCCCCGGTAGCTCGTTTGGCCGAAATCGAGCACGTTAAATTTACCAATTTTCGTATCATTTATCAGCTCTTTGACTATCTTAAGGAGCTCCAGGCGATAAAAACCTCTCATGCCGCTCCCAAAGTTGTCACTCTCGGCGAAGCCAAAGTTCTCAAAGTTTTCAACTTCGGCGGTACCCTCGTTTATGGCTGTCTCGTTACTTCCGGCAAATTCAATCTTCGTGATACCGTCGGTAACTCCAAGGTCGCTTCTCTTCAAATTGGCAAGGCCAATGTGACCGAAGTCAAAAAAGATCAAGAATGTGGTCTCACCTTAACTCCTCCTGCCGAATACAAAGCCGGTGATATAATGCTGTCCACCACTCTGGAATAACCTATATGGAAGATCAAAACAATTCATCAACTATCAAAAATTTAGTTGACACTGCCAAGTCGGTCATCGTCATACTCCCTCCTGACCCCGGCAAAGATCTAGTTGTTGCCGCCACCAGTCTTCATTTGGCATTCAAGGAATCAGGTAAGACCTCTCAGATCGGTTGTGGCAGTGAAGTTCATGTCGACCCCCAAATTGCTGGCGTTTCCGAAATTGCCGATACCATTGGCAGTCGCAATCTGGTTATTTCCTTCGATTATCAGGAAGATGATCTTGAAAAAGTTGATTATGATGTTCGCGATGATGGTAAGTTTTACCTTTTGGTTAAACCCAAAGCCGGAGCACCTGTGCCCGATGTCCACACCGTTAAATACTCATATTCCGGCGCCACCGCCGATCTTGTCATCACCCTAGGTATCAACTCCCTCGAAGAGCTTGGTAAAATCTACGCCGACGAAAAAAAATTCCTCGATAGTTCTCCTATTATTAGTTTTAACAACTCCCTTCGCCCCGTCGCTTTCACCAGCCATGTCTATCATAAAGCTCTCAACTCCTTTTCTGAGTTAGTTACCGTTTTTTTTGAAGAATTTAATCTTTCGGTCAACCCCGCCATTTCGCAAAATCTTCTCGCCAACATTTACGAGTCCACCGCTAACCTCACTACCGGCCGTCTCACCACCGACACTTTTTCCGCGATTGCTTTCCTTATGCGTTCCGGTGCTCAACTTCCCGTCAAACAATCTGTTCGGACACCTCATTTTTCCCAACCACCCTTTTTCGAACCTCCTGAGACTACCGAAACTCCACCCCTCGCCCCTGTCGATGACGCTATTCCCCTCCCCGAAGAAGAAAACCTGCCCGCCGAACAAACGGCCCCGGTGCCTTCCGATTGGAGCAAACCCAAGATCTTCCGTGTCAACGGTAAAACCGACTAAATTTATTGCTAAAATAAATTAATGTACGAATCAAGCGAACAATCAGGAGGGCCAAAACTTCAGTTTATGTTAATAAATCCGGATGGTTCCCCTGAACAAGAAACCGATCCACAAACTTTCGAACGGCGAGATGCTATCAGAATGCTCAACCCAGATGAAGTTAGGAAAATGAAAGGAATGGGGTTCACCCTAAAACAGGTTGAACCAAAACCAGATACCACCCGTATCAATCTTTCCCAAACCGCTCACGACAAAGAAGAATAAGCTTCTCCGGACTTTAGTCTTGGCAAATTATCAACAATCTGCTACAATACACACCGATATGGCTCTTAAATCCGAAACCAAAATAGACATCATTAAAAACTTCGCCGCCAGTGCTAAAGATACCGGCTCTCCTCGTGTGCAAATTGCCCTTCTCACGGCCCAAATCGAAGAACTCACCACCCACTTAAAGGTCCACAAAAAAGACAACCACTCTCGTCGCGGTCTCTTAAAGATCATCTCCAAGAGACGCCGTCTTTTAAACTACTTGGCCAAATCCAATTCCAAAGATTATCTTGAAGTTACCAAGTCTCTTAACATTAACAGTCAGTTGCGCGACTCAGCACAGTAAGCTTGAGGAGTAAATAGAGCATATCCCCAGAAGGACATCCTTGGGTATTTTCTGTTTTCTTCTCAAGAAGAGTGGCGCGAAAAAGAAAGGATTCAGGATGACACATCCTCAAACCACCATTGTTCTCAATGGCAAAACTATTACCATCGAGACCGGCCGCTTTGGCGCTCAGGCCTCGGGTTCCGCGACCGTTCGTTGTGGCGACACTGTCGTCATTGCCTCCGTCGTTGCCACGAACCGCGTCAAAGAGGGGATTGATTATTTTCCTCTTTCCATCGATTATCAAGAAAAGTTCTACGCTGGCGGCGTCATTTCTTCCAGCCGTTTCATCAAACGTGAAGGCCGTCCCTCCGAAAGTGAAATTCTCACCGGTCGCGTGATCGATCGTTCACTTCGCCCTCTTTTTGATCAAGCCTCCCGTAACGAAGTTCAGCTCATGGCTTCTCCTCTCTCCATCGACGCTGTCGAAGAACCCGAGATCTTGGCTATTATTGCCTCCTCGGCCGCGGTCTCTCTTTCCGATTATCCCTGGGAAGGTCCTATTGGTGCCGTCCGTATCGGTATGAACGCCGCCGGTGAATATATCGTTAACCCTACCGAACAAGAAAAGTTAGTTTCTCCTCTTGATCTCGTCGTTTCCGGTCCTAAAGGCGGTATCTGTATGGTCGAAGCCGGTGCCAACGAAGTCTCCGAAGAGAAAATGACCGGTGCTCTTGCTTATGCCCAAGAATATGTCGACATTATCGCCGATGGTATCGCCAAATTCGCCAAAGCCAATGGTAAAACCAAACGTACTATTCCCGCCATTGAGATCGATCCAGAGATTAAAAAGTTCGTCAAAGCCGAAATCGGTGACCTCAAAGCCATTTTGTATAACGAGGCCACCAAAACCGGTGTTCAAGCTCGTGAAGTCGTCGACGCCATGATCCTCGCTCACCCCGACCAAAACCCCAGCCACATCGCCGAAACAGCCGATGGCCTGCTTCGTGATTTTGCCCGTAAAGCCATTCTCGACACCAAAATCCGTCCCGATGGTCGCGAGATCGAAGAAATTCGTCCCATCAACATCGAAATTGGCCTCCTTCCCCGCACCCACGGCTCCGCTTTCTTCCAAAGAGGTCTTACTCACGTTCTCTCCGTTGTTACTCTAGCCTCACCGGCGAGAGAAATGACCATCGACGGTATGAAAGGCGAATCCACCAAGCGCTACATGCACCACTACAACATGCCCGGCTTCGCTGCCGGTGAAGTTGGTCGTCCCGGTACCGGTCGTCGTGAGATTGGCCACGGTGCTCTCGCTGAAAGAGCTTTGGTTCCTGTCCTTCCCGATCAAGCCATTTTCCCTTACACCATTCGTGTCGTTTCCGAAGTCATGTCCAGTAATGGTTCCACTTCCCAGGCTTCTATCTGCGGCTCTACGCTGTCCCTGATGGACGCCGGTGTTCCCATCAAGAAACCGGTTGCCGGTACCGCCATGGGTCTCATCACCGAAGGCGACCAATTTGTGACTCTTACCGATATCTGCGGTATCGAAGATCACTTGGGTGACATGGACTTCAAAGTCGCCGGTACTGTCGACGGTATTACTGCTCTCCAGATGGATGTCAAGGTCACCGGTATCAAAGCTGCCGTTCTGACTCAAGCGGTGCAGCAGGCCAAACGTGCCCGTCTGAAGATCTTGGACCTTATGATCGCCGCTATTGCCGAGCCTCGTAAAGATATCTCCCAATACGCTCCCAAGATCGTTTCTACCAAGGTCCCCGTGTCCAAAATTGGTGACGTCATTGGTTCCGGTGGCAAGATCATTCACCAGATTCAAGATGATTTCCTTGTCGAGGTCAACATCGAAGATGATGGTACCGTTACCGTTACCGGTAACGATCAGGCCAAAGTCGCCGCGGCTCTCTCTTACATCGAATCCATCGTCGCCGAAGCTGAAGTGGGCATGACCTACCAAGGCACAGTGGCCAGAGTTGAAGCTTTTGGCGCTTTCGTCAATGTTCTTCCCGGTAAAGATGGTCTCGTCCATATTTCCCAGGTTCAACCCGAAGTCTTCAAGGCCATGAAAGTTGGCGATAAAGTCGAAGTTCGTTGTTACGAAGTCGACTCCATGGGTCGTGTCAACCTCACCATGCTCAAGGAAGGCGAATCTCCCATAAGAGCGCAGCGTCCCCCTATGGGCGCCGGTGGCGAAAGACCAAGATTCGGTGGCGGCCAAGGTGGCCAGAGAGGTGGCGGACGCCCCAACTTCCATAGTTTCCGCGACAGTCGTTAAGGTAGAATAAAGTTTAAGGCCTTAGCCCAGGAAGCCTCTCGCCACCGGCGGGGGGCTTTTTTGTCCTTTTCGTCATTACGAGGAGTACTCGACGTGGCAATCTATACGAATTTTCCACTATAATGAACTCATGGATCCTTCTGCCCTAGCTCCAACCAAGTCTTCTTCTATGCTTGACGACCTCCGCCACAAGATCGAGACGGTTGAAGTACCCCCCGAACTCAAAGACAATACCTTAGACATGGTTGCTCGTCTCGAGCGTCTTTCTAGTCAAGGTTTTTTCTCTGAGGAATATGAAAAACTCGATCATTACATCGACTGGGTTGCCAAAGTTCCCTGGACCAAACGGGTCGAACGTCCCATTGACCTCGTCGCTATCAAAGACATCCTCGACAAAAATCACTACGGCATGAACGATGTAAAAGAACGTATTTTGGAGTACATGTCTGTTCTCAAACTTCGTACCGCCCGCAATCTCGGCTCCGCCCGTGCCCCCATCATCTGCCTCGTCGGTTTGGTCGGTACCGGTAAAACTACCTTTGCCTACGCTCTTTCCGAAGCTCTTGGCCGCCCCATCGCCCGTATTCCATTTGGTGGCCTTGGTTCCGCCAAAGATCTTCGTGGCGAATCCCGGCTTCACCTTGAAGCTGAGCCTGGATATATTGTGAGAGCTTTATGTGAAACCGGTGTCAAAAACCCCATTATTCTTCTCGATGAAATTGATCGTGTTACCGATGAGGCCAGAGCTGATATTATGGGTGTTTTGGTCGAGCTTCTCGATCCTACCCAAAACAACCGTTTTCTCGACCACTTTATTGACTATCCAGTTGATCTTTCCGAAGTCATGTTTATTGCCACCGCCAACAACACCGGCAACCTCGCCACGGCCGTTATGGACCGTCTTGAGCCCATCCAGATGCCTTCCTATACCGATGATGAGAAAACGCACATTGCGGAGGATTTTCTCTTTCCCAAAGCTTTAGAGGCCGCCGGCATGGATCCGGCGCTCATCACTATTGATCCGGCTCTCTGGCCCAGTATTATCCGCCCTTTAGGCTATGATGCCGGTATTCGTACCTTAAGTCGCACCATCGAAGGTATCGTCCGCAAAGTGGCTTTACTCATCGTCACTGGCCAAGCCAAATCCGTCGCTCTTACTCCCGAGAACATCAAATCCTTCCTCCCCAAGTGGTAATTATAGTCAATGCGAAAGCATTGACAAATCAATGAGTACAAATTACAATAGCCTCATGATTAAGTTACAAATTTCTCTCACCGACGAAGAAAACCAGCTTTTAGCTATACGCGCCGCCTCCCTTGGCTACGATGTCACCAAATATGCCAAATTTCTTTTGGCTCGGGAAGCCGTTGATCGTCTCAGCGAAACCCCGATATTTGCCGCCAGCTCTGACATGATTCAAGCCGTCAAAGAAGCCCGGAACGAATATAAAACCGGGAAAATCAAAGCTTGGCCTGCTAAATGAAGGTTTTAGGTACAACTACCCACTTTTCCAGGAATTTTTCCAGATTGTGCAAAATCCGCGAAAAGAAATTCAAGATTATCACCGAGGGAAAAATCGAACTCTTACGTACTAATCCTCACCATCCTAGTTTGCGTCTCCATAAAATTAATCTTCAAGGCGATCAGGCCTGGAGTATTAGTATTGATATAAAAATTCGTGTGCTATTCATTTACGAGGCAGATGGTATCATCTTAGTCGATATCGGCAGTCACGACGAGGTCTATTAGAATCGTAGTGTATAATGTTCTCATATTACGTTTAGACTTTGACTAAGTTAAGTGACCCAAGAGTTTTATATTGCAGCTCCGGTTTCCAAATATTTTCCTTAGTAAGTGTAAAATGAATTTAAGTTAGCCACCTTTTGTGGCGTGTTCAAGCAGTGTTACTGTTTTGATCTGTTTAGTAATTAAATAAATATTGTTATGGATAATAAAAATCCTCACCTATCAACCATGCCAAAAACGGATAAACCCCATTTTGGCTTCCGACCCAATCCGGAAAAACCCGTTCTCGCCTTCCGACCCAATCCGCAGCAACGTTCGGCACCACATTTTATGCAATCTCAGACGTCCTCAGTTTATTCCCATGAAATTGTTCCCAGTAAACCTCTATCCCAACTTCCCGGCCTGAAAATTATTCCCCTTGGCGGCGTTGGCTCCGTTACCAAAAATATGTACGTTTACGAGTACGGCAACGATCAAATTGTCGTCGATTGCGGCATGGGCTTTCCCCAAGATAGTGCTCTCGGTGTTGACTCAGTTATTCCGGATATTAGTTATCTGGAAAAGAGCGGCAAAAACCTCCTCGGCATCGTTATCACTCATCCCCATATGGATCATATCGGCGGTCTGCCCTATATCCTTCCTCGTTTAAAAAACGTTGAGGTTTTTGGCGGCAAACTGGCCATCGCCATGGCCGAAATCAAAGTCCGCGAATTTGGCATCCCCAATCGCATGACTCCGGTCGAAGGTACTCTGGATCTTGGCCCTTTCCACATCCAACTAATTCATTCGACCCACTCGGTTCCCGACTGTTTCCATCTGTATATCAAAACCCCTGCCGGTACTGTTTACCACGGTTCCGATTACAAGTTTGATCTCACTCCCATCGACAATCTGCCTCCGGATCTGGGCGCCATGGCCGCCGCCGGTGTTGAGGGAGTTGACCTTCTTCTCACCGACTGTCTCGGTATCGAAAAGGATGGTTTTTGTCCTTCTGAAAGATCTCTGGTCCACGCCATCGATGACGAAATTCGCAATGCTGTTGGCAAGGTGGTTTTTACCGGTATGTCCTCTTCAATCTCCCGTTTTCAGATTGCCATTGACGCTTCCATCAAGTATCATCGCCGCGTCGCCGTTATTGGCCGTTCCGTCGAACAAAATATTGAAGCCGCCATCAAAACCGGTTTCATGAAGATTCCCGCCGGTGTTCTGATTAAACCTCAGCAAGCCGCCACTCTCCCCGCCAATCAAGTAACCTTGATTGTCTCCGGTTCTCAGGGCCAAGCCGGCTCGGCCATGCATCGTCTTGCCAATGACGAGCATCGTATGATCCGTCTGAAAAAAGGCGACAAGGTGATTATTAGTTCCAACGCCATTCCCGGTACCGGCAACGATGCCGATATCTTCGACCTCATGGATACTTTGTACAAAAACAACATCGACGTGATCTACTCCGGCACCTCCGAAAACCTCCACGTTTCCGGTCACGGTTACAAAGGCGATCTTGCTTTGCTTGCCCGCCTGACTAAACCACGCACCATTATTCCTATCGGCGGCGACCTTCGTCACATGATGCTCTACAAAGGCCTCGCCAAAGATATGAATTACGGCCCCGACAGCGTTTTTGTCCTCTCCGAAGGTCAGTCTGTGATTTTAGAAAACCATATCGTTAAAGAAGGTCCCAAATTCGAGACCAAGAACATTTATGTTGACGGCTTGGGTATCGGTGATGTGGGCACCGTCGTTCTTCGTGATCGTCAGGTCATGTCCGAGGATGGTATTTTGATCGCCATTGTGCCTCTGCGCAAAGATAATTCCCAAATTGCCGGCGATATCGACATTATCTCCCGTGGCTTCGTCTATCAGAAGGAATCTAAAGATCTTATTAATGACGCTCGTAAAGAAGTGGCCAAGTGTCTCAAAGATCAAAAGGGGGTTGCCACCGACTGGGGCTTTATCCGTAAAAAGATCGAGGCACATCTGGAAAACTTTGCCTTTGAGAAGACTCAACGTCGTCCCATGATCATCGCTATCATCGTCGAGGTTTAATTTTCTGAGTCTTAAGCTATACTTAGATTAAATATGGCTCGTAAAAAAGGTCGCCGCAGTAAGCCCTACAAACTAAATCTTAAGAAAGATACCATGAACTCCATCTTGGCCCTAATCGTCATGGGCATCGGTGGCTTGATTGCCATCTCCTTTTCTCAGCAGGGTGATTTCTTGATTAAAGTTAATGAAGTCGGCCGTAATCTCATCGGTTGGCCTCTCCTTTTTATCCCCTTTATCCTCATTGTCGGAGGCCTACTTCTGACTCACGTTAAATTGGCCATCGCCTCGCCTCATGTCCTTCTCGGCAGTGTCGTAACCATGGTTGCCCTCAGTAGTCTTTTCGGCTCGGGCAGTGTCGGTGGGGGTATCAAAGACTCCATTGCCTCTCTGATTTCCACCCCCGGAGCTATCCTTTTCTTTGTTGTCGGTGCGGCCATCGGTCTTTTTATTCTCTTTGAAACCTCCATCGAAGACTTGGTTGTCTTTGTCCAAGAAGGTGCCAAAAAAGTCGGCAGTGCCGGTAGTAAACTACAAACTCTCGGTAAAAAATCCGGTCCTATTTTTGCCAGTAAACCCAGTTCCGTAAAAATTACCGGCGGCGAAGATAATTACACCACTTCTGCCCCGGCCATTCACCAAGAAGAAACTCCCCGACCAACTAAATCCGCCGTCAACCAGCTTCCGCCCAAACCCATGCTCGAAGGCGCCACCCCCACCATCTGGCAATATCCACCCATTAGTCTTCTCTCAGATCAAAAACTTGGTAAGGCCGATCGTGGTGATATTAATAAAAATATTGAAATTATCCAAAGCACACTCGAGTCATTCGGTATTCAAGCTCATGTTTCTGAAGTTCACAAAGGTCCAGCCGTCACTGAGTATGCTCTCACTATTGCTATGGGTACCAAGCTCTCCAAAATCAACGCCCTACAATCCGATCTGGCTCTTGCCCTTTCTGCTCCTCAAGGTCAAATTCGTATACAAGCCCCGATTCCTGGTCGAGACCTGGTCGGTATTGAAATTCCTAACCGCTCTCTCGAATTTGTCTCGCTTCGCGATATGCTTAGCTCTCCTGCCATGCAGGGTAGTAAATCCAAAACCATGGTCTCTCTTGGCCTGGACGTTTCCGGCACAGCTTGTGTGGTAGACATCGCCAAGATGCCCCACATCCTTATCGCCGGGACTACCGGCTCCGGCAAATCTGTCCTCATAAATGCCTTTATTGCCTCCATCCTTTTCCGTGCCTCTCCGGAAGAAGTCAAATTCATTATGGTCGATCCGAAACGTGTCGAACTTACCCCCTACAATGGTATTCCCCATCTTTTGACCGACGTTATTACTGACGTCGACAAAGTGGTCAACGCTCTTGGTTGGGCTGTCGCCGAAATGGAAAAACGCTACAAGATTTTCCAGGAAGTCGGTGTCAAGAATATTGCCGGCTACAACGAGAACAAGGGTTTCCAGTCCATGCCTTACATCATCATTATTATTGATGAAATTGCCGACATTATGATGAATAAAAATGCCGGCGACGTCGAAAATCACATTGTCCGTATTGCTCAGATGGCTCGTGCTGTTGGTATTCATCTGGTTCTCGCCACTCAGCGTCCATCCGTCAATGTTCTTACTGGTATTATCAAAGCCAATATTCCCGCTCGTATTGCTTTCCAAGTTACTTCCATGATCGATTCTCGTGTTATTATCGACACTCCGGGAGCCGAAAAACTCCTGGGAAAAGGCGATATGTTGTTTATTCCTCCAGATGTGGCCAAACCCAAGCGTATTCAGGGGGCTTTTGTTTCCGACAAAGAAATTGCTGACCTTCTCAAATTCATTCATAGCATGGGCGTCGAAGCTAAAAACGATGAAAACATCACCAAAAGTACCACTCCCCGAGGAACCATTTCCGCCACCGGTCAAGACATGGGTAATGTGGACGAGAAATTTGAAGAAGCCGCTCGTCTCTGTATCGCCGAAGGTAAGGGCTCGGCCTCGCTCCTGCAGCGTCGTCTGGAAGTTGGTTATGCTCGCGCCGCCCGTATTCTCGACCAGTTGGAACAAGCCGGCATTTTAGCTCATGCCGAAGGCAATAAACCTCGCGAAATCATTGTTAACAGTTTTGATGAATACCTACCCCAAAACGAAGAGACTGAAGAATAACCGAACATGAAAACCGTCGGTCAGCTTCTCCACTCGCAAAGAAATCAAAGCAATCTTTCCATCGAAGATCTCTCGGTGGCCACCAAGATTGACGTCAAATATATCCAAGCCTTAGAAGCCGATCGTTATGATTTGCTCCCTTCGGAGACTTTTGCCAAGGGCTTTATCCGGAATCTGTGTTTGGTACTTGGCGTTGACCCCAACGAATTTATTGCTATTTTCCGCCGCGATTTTCGTCATCCGGAGGATAAAGATAAAAAATCTTCATCACATCGCTCCCCATCTTTTAAATTTCCTCATTTTTCGTCTCAACTTCTTCCGGTTGCTCTGGGGGTTGCCGTTTTTGTTATTTACTTAGGTTTCCAGTTTCGCGCCATTCTTACCCCCCCTCCGCTTCAAATTAGCAAACCTTTAGTCAATGCCGTTATGGCCTCTCCTGTCGACATTGAAGGTACCACCTCCACCGATTCGCTAGTTACCATCAACGACGACAATGTTGTCAAACCTGATCAAAACGGCGCCTTTCAAATTAGTCTCAATCTACCTATCGGTGAGACCACCATCAGAGTCAAAGCCACCAACCGTTTTTCCCGTACCGCCACCGTTTCTGTCCCTGTCACCATCATCTCCAAGTAAACTGGTACGGCCAAAATTTGCTATCATGTATTTATGACCTTGTCGCAAATAATCTCTCTTATCTCCATCTCGGTTCTTACTGTTGTTGCCGTTCTTGTGGGTATCGAGCTCATAATCGTTCTCAAAGAGCTCAAAACTTCGCTCACCAAAGTCAATCACACCATCGATGTTGCCGAGGAAACTCTCGACAAAATTTCCCAACCGGCTGTTGGTCTTTTTGCCATCATCGAAGGCTTCCGCCAATCCGGCAAAATCGTTGAAATGATTCAACATTTTCTGGGTCGTGACAAAGACACCACTCCACCAGTTAATCTCGACGACGATGAATCAAAATAATTCAAAATCAGACAATGGTTTTTCCTCTTTTGCCATCGGCCTTTCTGTCGGAGTCATTGCCGCCCTCCTTTTGGGCACCGATGAAGGCCGCAAGGTCGCCAAAGAAATTCTCGCCTCTCTTCCGGAAAAATATAAAACCGCTCCCGAAAATCTGCTTCATCGCCTCGAAGAACATCAAGCCCCTCAAACGCCACCTACCCCCATTATTGAGCCTGAAGAAACTCCTCACCACGCTACTTACGATTTTCATGATCCTCTCGAAGCTCCGCCTCCCCCTCCTCCCGCGGTTCATATCACCAGGCCGAAGTAATTTCTCGTTCCTTTAGGTTATAATTTGTATTCAAATGACCATCAATGAAATTCGTGCTCGGTATCTCGCCTTTATGGAAAAGCGTGGTCACGCCCTTGTCCCCAGCGCCTCTCTAGTCCCCGAAGGTGACGCTACCACCCTTTTTACTACTGCCGGCATGCAGCCCATGATGCCCTACCTCCTCGGCCAAAAACACCCTCTTGGTACCCGTCTCACCGACTCTCAAAAATGTTTCCGTTCCCAAGATATCGATGAAGTGGGTGACAATCGACATACTACTTTTTTCGAAATGCTCGGCAACTGGTCCTTGGGTGATTATTTCAAGGAAAAGCAACTCGATTGGCTATTTACCTTTTTAACTCACCAAGAAGACGGCCTGGGCTTTGATCCTCACAAACTTTTTGTCACTGTTTTTGCAGGCAGTTCTGGTGTTCCCAAAGACGATGAAGCCATCAAAATTTGGCAGGCTCTTTTTGCCAAAGCCGGTATCAACACCAAAGAAGGCGATCATATCTTTGCTTACCCGGCCAAAAAGAACTGGTGGTCACGTTCCGGTACCCCCGAAAACATGCCCGCTGGTGAACCTGGTGGCCCTGATTCCGAAGTTTTTTACGATTTTGGTGCCAATCTCAAACTCCACGAAAACTCTCCTTTTAAGAAAGAAAAATGTCATCCCAACTGTGACTGTGGCCGTTTCTTAGAGATCGGCAACTCTGTTTTTATGCAATACCTTAAAAAAGAAGACGGGACACTTGAAGAACTCCCTCACAAAAACATCGATTTCGGCGGTGGACTGACCCGCCTGGAGGCCGCCACCAACAACGATCCGGACATGTTCAAGATCAGCAGTCTCTACCCCCTTATCCAAGAAATCGAAAAAATCTCGTGCAAATCCTACTCCGATCCCGTCAACCAACCCCCGATGCGCATTATTGCCGACCATCTGACCGCCGCCACTTTTCTCATCAAAGATGGTGTTTTCCCGACAAACAAAGCCCAAGGCTATGTTCTTCGCCGCCTTCTCCGCCGTGCCGCCGTCAAACTTTATTTCCTTACGGGGGCACTGGAAACCCTTGAAAGCCTCGCTCCTCTTAGTACCTTGGTCGCCCAGTTTTACTCACCTTTGTATTTCGATGTCAAAAGAGACACTCCTCCTATCTTTGAAACAATCCGCTCGGAAATCAAAAAATTCGGTATTTCTTTAGACAAAGGCGTCAAAGAACTAGAAAAGAATCCCCACATCGATGGCAAAACTGCCTTTGATCTTTATCAAAATTACGGTTTTCCTCTCGAAATTACCGTCGAAATTTTGTCCCAGATGAATATCCATATTGACACCAAACAGTTCGAAACCGAGTTCGAAAAACACAAAGAACTTTCCCGCACCGCCTCTGCCGGTATGTTCAAAAGTGGTCTCGCAGATCATTCTAAAACCGTCACCGCCTATCACACCGCTACCCACCTTCTTCATGCTGCTCTCAGACAAATTCTTGGCGATCATGTTAGCCAAAAGGGTTCCAACATCACCACCGACAGACTTCGTTTTGATTTCTCCCACCCGGAAAAGCTCACCGATAAAGAACTTCAATTAACTGAAGAGCTCATCAATCAAAAAATACTGGCTAAACTTCCCGTTACCCGTCAGGAAATGCCTAAAAGTAAAGCGATTTCTTCCGGCGCGATGGCCTTTTTTGGTCAAAAATATCCCGAAGTGGTTAGTGTTTACACGATTGGTGATATGAAAAATCCTTTTTCCAAGGAAATCTGCGCCGGACCTCACGTGACGAACACTGGAGAACTTGCTAAGATAAAGATAGTCAAACAAGAGTCTCTTGGGGTAGGCACTCGTCGCATCTACCTCCAGTTCGTTTGATGTTAACGCATGAACCTAGTCAACCTATTTGGAAATAAATCTAAGTCGCAAGAACCGGACTATTTTCTGGCCATCGAAATTCACGAATCGCTCATCAAAACCGCCCTTTGGGAAGTGGCCGAGGGTCTTCCTTCGGTTACCAACATCGGCTCCTACGAATCCTGGGACGACGAAGAGTCACTCATCAATGGTGTCGACGCCTCTCTTGAGCAAGCTGTTAAGATCATCAACTCCGAACCTCACAAGGTTATTTTCGGCCTCCCCGATTCTTGGATTGAAGACGGTAAAGTTCATCCGACCAAAACCAAGCTCATCAGTCGGCTTATTAAAGAGCTCGGTCTGGACCCCATCGGTATGGTTCCCATCAACTCGGCCATAGCCCACTACATGAAAAAGCTGGAGGGTATTCCACCCACCGCTATTTTGCTCGAAGTCTATACTACCAAAGTTGTTGTTTCTATCATCGAAAAAGGGGAGATCACCGCTTCCGAAGAAGCCGCTCGCTCCGGTGATATCGCCCAAGATGTTGAGGAAGGTTTGACGGTTATTGGTAGTGACAGCTTCCCGGCCCGCTTTATCTTAACCAACGGTGGCAATCTCGAAGAGGAAGAACAACGTATCACCTCCCATCCCTGGCAGGAACGCCTGACTTTCCAGCACATGCCTAAAGTCGAAGTCCTGCCTGTTGATTTTAGTATCAGGGCTATCTCCCTTACCGGTGGTACCGAAGCTGTCCAATATCTTACCGGAGAGATCAAAACCGACACCGGTGAAGAGCCCAGTTTTCCCAAAGAAGAGTCCAATATTGTCATTCCCCGTGAGACTCCCGATTCCATTACCGAGCTGGGCTTCTCTTACGAAGAAACTTCCGCTCCCACGTCCGTTGAAGTTGCTCCCTCCGAACCTCCTATTTCTCCCGACCAACCCGAATATGCTTTTCCCCAAGAGGATATTCAGGATGAAACAGAGCCACAGCCGGCTCCTCTTGCCCCCCAAAAATCTTCAAAATTTGTTGTTTCCCTTCCCAAAGTTCCCAAAATAAAATTTCCGGCTTTACCCAAAGGCAAAATTCCTTGGCTCTATCTTTTGGTTATTCCTCTTTTAATGGCTATTGGCTTCGTCGTCTACCTTTTCACCGGTCAAGCTCTTATTTCCATTGTTTTCACTCCGCAAAAAATCACCAACCAATTTACTATCGCTATCTCCGATAGTTCCGTTTCCGGCATACCTACACTCGTTGCCACCCCCAAAACTATTTCTGGGTCCACTCATGATCAAATCACCACCACCGGCCAAGCCACTGTCGGTGATAAGGCTACCGGTACCATCACTATCGCCAACAAATCCGTTGCTCCGATCATCCTCAAGGCTGGTGCCACCATCCTTTCCGAAGATGGCAAATACTCCTATATCATTTCCACTGCCCAAACCATTGCTTCCATTAGTGCTGATCTGCTCGCCGGCACGGAAACTTATGGCAAGGTTACCGGTGTCCCGGTCACCGCCACCAAAATCGGTGCCGACTCCAATCTTTCCAAAAACTCTACTTTCTCTGTTGATGACTACTCCAGAAACGTTATTTATGCCGTGGCCGATTCCGACTTTACCGGCGGTACTTCCCGTGCTGTTCAAGCCGTCTCCAAGACCGACCAAGACAAACTCTTGCAAACAGCCACCGACAAGATCAAAGCCCAAATTCAAGCTTCAACCGAAGCTCAAACCCCCGGTTTCAGTAATCTGGTTCTTTCCGACTTTACCATCACTCAGAAAAATTTCGACAAAGATGTTGGCGAAGAAGCTACTGTCCTCAACCTCGATCTCGAAGGTTCCGTCGCCACTCTCGTCTACTCCGACGATAGCCTTTATCAGCTGGTTTCCGGTCTTTTGGCTCCCCAAATTCCCGCCGGTTCGGAAATTCACCAAAGTAACACTACTATTAAACTCGAAACTCCGGTCAAAACAGATACCACTTATCAAGCCAAAGTTGATGTCGAAGCCGGACTCTTTCCCATCCTCGACGAGTCAAAATTAATGGGTTATATTAAAGGTCAGCCGGTTTCCGGCATTCGCCACTTCTTCTCCACCATTCAGGGTTTTGACCATCTCGATGTCAAGATTACCCCTCCCATTCCCGTTTACACGAAATTCCTGCCTTTAACGAACATCAAGTTCACCTTAGTGGAGATCTAATATGCTCTATAGCTACAAAAAGGCCACGGCGACGAATCCCCATCCCGGGAGAAAAATTCCGCTCTATCTCAAAACCATTCCCACCCTCGTTTCTGCCCTCGGCCTGGGTATTTTGGGCGCCATTGCCTATCCCGTCGTTAGTTATCAGTTAAAAGACCTTAAACTTTTTGGTTCCGGAGATCAGGGTCTTCTATCACCGGTCTATTACGAATCAAAGGCCAGCGACGATCAACAACCCACCATTCTTTCCGGCCTCGATTACACCAAGGCCAGTAGTTGGTTCCCCGGTGCCGCTCAAAGTGATCCTTTTACAGCCGTCACTCCTCAAGATGCCAATGCCCCTAGCTTCTACTCGCTTTCTATTCCTTCATTGGGTCTCTCCGATCTCCAGGTTGCTCTTTTTGACGAAGATCTTACCAAGCACCTAGTTCAGTATCCCCAGACCGCCCTTCCCGGCCAGCTTGGTTCGCCCGTTGTCTTTGGCCACTCCACCCTACCGCAATTTTTTGATCCCAAAAAATACACTACCGTTTTTTCCACTCTTCCCAAGATTAAACCCGGTTCCGATATTTTTATTGTTTACAATGGCCAGGACTACACCTACCGTATCACCGATACTTTTGAAGTTAAGCCTAGTGATCTTTGGGTCTTAAAACAAGATTATTCCGCCAAAACCATCAAAGTGATTACCTGTGTTCCCCCTGGCACCACCCTCAAACGTTTGGTTGTCGAAGGCACTCTCATTGAAGATTAAATCCTACCCCAATACTTGACATTATAGGACTTTTGTGGTATCATTAACACGTAATCTTAAAATTCTATCTAAGGAGATAATCATGGAACAGGTTTGTCAGTGCGGCCGTACTTTTGTTTCTAATGGCTCGTCTCTTTGTCCTATTTGCATTGCAGAATCTATGACAAAGAAAAATATCAAGTTAGTCACAAAAGAAGAATACGCCAAAGCCATTGAAGTTTTCCATCACGATCATCCAAAAACAGACCAACTTTTTCGGGAATTGAAACTTCAATAGTAAGAACTGTAAACGATTTTGATTTAAGTATGAGGCTACTGTAAATCTCTTTAGGTAATAATAATTAAAGAGTAAGTGGTATCAACGACCCCATTGTCTAATCTAGACATCTGGGGTTATTTTTTTGTAAATTTTCCAAATCAGAATACATAATTCTTAATACTTGATACATAATACACATATATGTCCGTTATTCTTTGTCTTGATCTCGGCACTGCCCACACCGGCCTCGCCATCTCTCATGAGGGCATTTTGGCCGAGCCCCTGGCTACCATTTTTGAAACCAAAAAAGAAAAACTCCTCGGTAAGCTTTTGCCTTTCATCGCCAAAACCAATCCCGATACTATCGTTATTGGCATTCCTCATCACGGCCCCTTAGTCGCCAAAGCCCAAGACTTTCAAAAAGAACTGGCTACTGTTTTTTCCGGTGAAATTATCTTGTTTTCCGAAGATTTCTCTTCCCGTTCCGCCAAATCAATTCTGAAGGATACCGGCAAGATCCTTTCCAAAAGAATTGCCGCCGAGCACCAAACCGCCGCCGCCATCATCCTCGAAGACTACCTCGACTCGTTATAACGAACCCGCTTTGCTACAATAAAGCTATGTTCAAGAACATCATTGCTCCCGTCCAAGCCTGGCTTCTTTCCAAAGGCTCCTGCGTTGGTTGCGGCACCCCCCTTAGCGAAGGTGACAAAGCCCCCTCCAAAACCGTCAAAGACTGCGAACAAGTCACCTGCAAATGCGGCCGTATCTTCATCTACAATCCCAAAACCAATACCTATCGTCGTGCTCTCTTAAGCGAAGTTTAATTTATGTTCAAACGCCTACTGATTGCTCTTTTTGTCCTGATCGTCGCTTTTTTCCTTTGGTTCTTTCAGGCTACTCGTCCGGTTTCCGGTAAAACGTCGTCATCTGTCGATTTTGAGATTCAAACCGGTTGGAGTGTTGATCGCATTGGCCAAGAATTAAGCACCGCCAAGTTGATCCGCTCTCGCTCCGCCTTCAAAATTACCATTGTTACTCTTGGTATCTCCAGCAAAATTCAGGCCGGTTATTTCCGTCTTTCGCCCGGTATGAGTATCACCGAGATTGCCCAGGCTCTTACCAAGGCCTACGCCAAACAAATTCGTGTCACCATCCCCGAAGGTCTTCGTCGTCAAGAAATTGCCCTTATTTTTGATAATGCTTTCAAAAATGCCGATGGTCATACTTTTTCCACCACCGAGTTTATTGCCCTAACCGCCACTCAAGAAGGCCGACTTTTTCCCGACACTTACGACTTTGACCCCAAATCCAGTACCGCCACCATCGTCAATCGCCTGACCAGCCAATTTGCCAACGTTACCAGTCAACTAAATATCAAACCCGCCGATCTCAACCACGTCGTTATCCTGGCCTCCCTTTTGGAGCGCGAAGCCGGATCAGCCTCCGAGATGCCCGAAATTGCCGGTGTCATTGAGAATCGACTAGGTGCCTCTTGGCCTCTGCAGATCGATGCTACTGTGCAGTACGCTCTCGCCAATTCCCAATGTAAGAGTCTCACCTGTGACTGGTGGCCCAAATCCCTTACCCAAATCGATCTCCAATTTCCGTCTCCCTACAACACTTATCTCAATCAAGGTCTGCCTCCCAAACCAATTTGTAATCCCGGTAAGGATGCTCTTGCCGCCGCCTCTTCACCCAAAACTACCTCTGCTTGGTTCTATCTTCATGATGGGAACGGCCAAATTCACTTTGCTGATACCGTGGCGGAGCACAACCAAAACGTCTGTACCTACCTCCACAAAGACTGTCCATAATGGTAAAATCTCCAGGTTGACAGCGGGCTTGATTTCATGGTATCCTATTGCCACTGCTATAAACTTGGCTGGATTTTGTGTCGGTCAGGTTTTCGTATGTTGTCCATTGTTATTTACTTTCCATACAATCCAAAAAACGGATGAATAAACAAACCAATCGCGAAAACTGGGGATCAATCAACCCTGTATTACCGGAATTGAACTTGACCCAGATACAGATTAATTCATATAAACAATTTCTCGAGGACGGCATTCGTGAGTCGTTAACCGAGCTCAATCCTATCAAAGACTTCACCGGCAAGGTTTTTGAATTTGAATTTCTTTCCAATCGTATTGGTCTTCCCAAACTTACTCCAAAAGTCGCCATCGAAAAAGGTGTTACTTTTGAAGCTCCTCTTTGGGCCACCGTTAAACTCACCAATCTCCACTCCAAAGCTTCTCAACAGCAAGAAATTTTCTTGGGTGATATCCCCATGATGACCTCCACCGGTACCTTTATCATCAACGGTGTTGAGCGTGTCGTCGTTAATCAGCTTGTCCGTTCTCCCGGTGCTTATTTCACCAAAGAAGTTGATCCCCACTCCGGCCGCGCCATCCACCAAGCCGAAATCCGTCCGATGCGCGGTTCTTGGTTGGAAGTTTTGGTCAGTCGCAATGATTTCTTATCCGTTCGTATCGACCGTCACCGTAAAGTTTCGGCCACCACCCTTATTCGTGCCTTAGGTTTCTCCACCAACGAAGAGATTTTGGCTCTTTTTGCCGAAGTCGATAAAGACAAAGATCACCAATATATCGCCACCACCCTTCTCAAAGACACTACTACGAACACCGAAGAAGCTCTTCTGGAGTTCTACCAGAAAGTTCGCCCCGGTGAACCGGCCGTTCTCGACAACGCCAAAGCCCTTCTCCACCAGATGTTCTTTGATCCTCGCCGCTACAATCTTGGGACAGTTGGTCGTTACAAAATGAGCCGTAAGCTCGGTCTTTCTACCCCCGTCGACAAACAACACGTTACCCTTACCATCGACGACTTTGTGGGTACCATCAAATATTTAATTGCTCTGCAAAATGGCCACGGCAAAACCGACGATATCGACCACTTGGCCAACCGTCGTCTCCGCTGTGTCGGTGAGCTTGTTAACCAGACCTCTTTCAAGGCCGGACTTCTCAGATTAGAGCGCTCCATCAAGGAAAAGATGTCTCTTGCCAAACCCGATGATCTTCCTACCCCCGCCGCTTTCGTCAACCCCCGCCCGATTATCTCTGCCATTACCGAGTTCTTCCGCCGCAATCGACTTTCTTCCATTTTGGATCAGGTCAACCCTTTGTCCGAAATTGACAACCTTCGTCGTATTTCCGTTATGGGACCTGGCGGTATCACCAGGGAACGTGCCAGTTTCTCCATGCGTGATATTCACTCTTCTCAGTATTCCAGAATTTGCCCGGTCAGATCTCCTGAAGGTCCAAACATTGGTTTGGTTACCTACCTCGCTCTTTATACCAAGGTTAACGACTATGGTTTCCTGGAGTCTCCTTATCTCAAGGTCGGAAAAGTAACTAAGGGTGGCAAATCCTCCTATCAAGTCGGTAAAGAAATTGTTTATCTCGCCGCCGATGATGAGGAAGATGTCTACATTACTCACGCCGGTATCGAACGCAACGGCAACACCATTACCCAGAAATGGGTGCCTGCTCGTTACCAAGGCAAGTACCTTGAAGTTGATATCAACTTAATTCAATATATCGATGTTGTTCCTCGCCAGGTCGTTGGTACTTCCGCCGCTTTGATTCCCTTCGTTCAGCAAGATGAAGGTACTCGTGCTCTTATGGGTACTCACCACTTGACCCAGGCCTTGCCTTTGGTCAAGCCCAGTGCTCCTATCGTGGGTACCGGTATGGAAAACGCCGTCGCCCAAAGTATGGGTTGGGTCGTCAAATCTCATTTTGATGGTGAAGTTATTGCCGTCGATGCCGACAGTATTTCCTTAAAACTTTCCACCGCCGACGCCAAAACCGCCGCTAACGAAATCTCTCCTTTTGACTACGGTTTTGTCGAAGTTAACCGTGACATTGTCACCTACACCGTTCGCAAATACACCAACTCTTCTCAAGACACCTCTTACAATCAGCATCCCCTCGTGGATATTGGCGACAAAATTAAAAAAGGTGACGTTATTATCAACGGTCCGGCCGCCGAAAATGGCGAGTTGGCTCTTGGTCAAAACCTACTGATCGGTTACACCGCTTTTGAAGGTTTGGGTTATGAAGACGCTATCGTTGTTTCCGATCGTTGTGTTAAAGAAGATCTGCTCTCTTCCGTTCATATTCACGAGCACACATGTGACGTTATGGACACCAAACTCGGTGCCGAAGAGCTCACTCGTGACATCCCCAACGTCGCCGAAACCGATCTCCGCAACCTCGATAACGAAGGTATTATCGCCATCGGTTCTGTGGTTGGCCCCAATGATATTTTGATCGGTAAAATCGCCCCCAAAGGCGAAACTGAGCTCACCGCCGAAGAGCGTTTGCTCCGTGCCATCTTTGGTGAGAAAGCCCGTGAAGTCCGTGACACTTCCCTCCGTATGCCTCATGGCGAACAGGGTGTTGTCATCTCCGTCCGCGTCTTAAATCGCGATGAGGGTGATGAACTGGACGCCGGTGTCATCAAACAGATCAAAATCAAAGTTGCTCAGCTTCGTAAAATCACCGTCGGTGATAAAGTTGCTGGCCGTCATGGAAACAAAGGTGTCATCAGTAAGATCGTCTCTACTGCTGACATGCCTCACATGGCCGATGGTACCCCCATGGATATCCTTATCTCTCCTCTCTCCGTCCTTTCTCGTATGAACCTTGGTCAGTTGATGGAAGCCGAGCTTGGTTTTGCCGGTAGCAAACTAAACAAACGCTATCTCGTTCCCGTCTTTGAAAACATCCCCGACAAAAAAGTTACCGACGCTCTCAAAGAAGCCGACCTTCCCATTACCGGCAAGGTTCAGCTCTATGATGGTCGTACCGGTGAAGCTTTTGATCAGGAAACTACCGTTGGTGTTACCTACATCATTAAGCTCAACCACATGGTCGAAGACAAGACCCATGCCCGTAGTATTGGGCCTTACAGTCTGGTTACCCAACAGCCTCTCGGTGGTAAAGCTCAAATGGGTGGTCAGCGTTTGGGAGAAATGGAAGTTTGGGCCTTAGAAGCACACAAAGCCGCCTACACTCTTCAGGAAATGCTCACTATCAAGTCCGACGACGTCGTTGGCCGTTCCAAAGCCTTCGAGTCCATCGTCAAAGGCGAGCCCATCCCTATGTCTTCAGTCCCTGAGTCTTTCAAAGTTCTTACCAAAGAGCTCAACTCTCTCTGTTTAGCCATTGTCCCCACCGGCTCAGTTGAAGTTGTCGAAGAAGATCTCACCTCCATCAAACCCGATGTCGCCACCGAGATCACCGAAGCGACCGCTATGAGTGAAGAGCTCCAAGCCACTTCCTTCGAAGACGAAGAAGAAGCCGAAGACAAAACCGAAGTTACCGAAGAGGCCGCTGAAGCGGGTGTTACTAATGCAGAAGTAGATCAGTAAATAAAACCATATGAACAACATTGTCGATTTCTCAGGTTTACAAATCAGACTGGCCAGTCCGGAAGACATTCGCAAGTGGTCACATGGTTTAGTTACCAAACCGGAAACTATTAACTATCGTACCCAAAAGCCCGAAAAAGACGGTCTTTTCTGCGAACGCATTTTTGGCCCTGTCAAGGACTGGGAATGTTACTGTGGTAAGTACAAACGTGTCCGTTTCAAAGGTATTGTCTGTGATAAGTGTGGTGTCGAGGTCACTCTCAGTCGCGTTCGTCGTGAACGTATGGGCCACATTGAGCTCGCCGCTCCTGTCGCCCACGTTTGGTTCTTCAAAGGTGCCCCTTCCAAGCTTTCTTTGCTTCTCGATATCTCTCCCAAAGCTCTCACTTCCGTCATTTACTTCAGCAAATATCTCATCATGTCTGTCGACGAAGACAAACGTGCCGACGCTCAGAAGAGTATCCTGGCTCAAAAAGCTACCAAGTTGGACGAGGTTCGTACCAATTTTGATAAACAAATCGAAGACATCAAAAAAGAAGGCCTTCAAGAACTCAAAGATGTTAAGAAAAAAACCAAAGTCAAAGATGAGCTTGAGCTTAAATCGGATGATCTCAAAGTCGAAACCAAACAAAAAATCGCCACCTTTCGAGAACAAATGGTGGTTGAGCTGGCCTTCACTGAAGAAATCTATAGCAAACTTGCTCTTATTATCGAAAAGATCCAAGTTAACTCCCTTCTTTCCGACTCCGAATACGCCAAGTTGGCCGAGTATGGTCTCACCGATTGGATGGAAGCCGGTATGGGTTCTGAAGCCATTCTCGATGCTCTCAAAAAAGTTAATCTCGAGGAACTGGGCGCCAAGCTGAAGGAAGAATCTTTTAGTAACTCCGAAGCCAAACGTCTCCGTGCCACCAAACGCCTTCAAGTCGTTCGTGGCCTCTTGGATTCCAAAGTTAAGCCGGAATGGATGGTTCTTTCCGTCCTTCCCGTTATCCCTCCGGATCTTCGTCCTATGGTTCAGCTTTCCGGTGGCCGTTTCGCCGCCTCCGATCTTAACGATCTTTACCGCCGTGTCATCAACCGTAACAACCGTCTGAAACACTTGATCGACCTCGGTGCTCCTGAGATCATCTTGAGAAACGAAAAACGCATGCTTCAGGAAGCCGTTGACTCTCTCATCGACTCCTCTCAGGCTCGTTCCACTCGTCGTTCCCGCACCGGCAAAACCCTCAAATCCCTCTCCGACATGCTCAGAGGTAAGCAGGGCCGTTTCCGCCAAAACCTTCTTGGAAAACGTGTTGACTACTCCGGCCGCTCCGTCATTATTGTTGGTCCTGAGCTCAAACTTAATCAATGCGGTCTGCCAAAAGATATGGCTTTGGAAATGTTCAAGCCTTTTGTTCTTCACGAGATCATCAAACAAGACTTGGCCCCCAACGTCAAAGCCGCTAAGGCCTTGATCGAAAAACGCCAACCTGAGGTTTTTGATATCTTGGAAAGAATTACTAAGCACCACCCCATCCTCTTAAACCGTGCTCCTACGCTTCACAAGCTTTCTATCCTCGCTTTCATGCCTGTTTTGGTCGATGGCTCCGCCATCCGTCTTCACCCGGTCGTTTGCGAAGGTTTCAACGCTGACTTCGACGGTGATCAAATGGCTGTTCATGTTCCCTTGACCAAGAAAGCAATCCGCGAGGCTAAGAAATATATGCTCCCCCAGTTCAACCTTCTTAAACCTTCCTCCGGCCAAAGTGTCAACATTCCTTCCCGTAAAGAAATGGCTGTCGGTGTTTACTACTTAACCTCTGTCGATGAAACTCTCTCTGCCTATCCTTATCCTTTCTCCGGACCGGTCGAAGCTATTACCGCTTACCAAAACAAGATCGTCAATGTTCGTCAACTGGTTAATGTCCGTCTTAACTCCGAAAACAACGAACTCACCGAGACCACCGTTGGCCGTATTATCTTCAGTCAGATCGTGCCTAAGGAATGGGAGTTCCAAAACAAGGCCTTCACCGGTAAAGACATGTCCGCTCTTTTCACTCGGGCCATCAAGACTCTCGACACCAAACGTGTCGTCAAGCTCATTGATGCCGTCAAGAACATCGGTTTTGAGTACGCCACCATCAGTAGTTTCTCCTTTGCCATTTCCGACAACGAAATGTATCCCGACAAAGCCAAACTTATCGCCGCCGGCAACAAAAAAGCCGAAGATATTGAAGAAAACTACAAACTTGGTTTGATTACCGATAGTGAAAGAAGCAAACTCACCATTAACATGTGGCGCGAAACTGCTGCCGACTTGGCCGAAAAGACCTGGGCCACCTTCTCTAAGACCAACCCCATTCGTTTGGTCATTGATTCTGCCTCCGGTCGTGTCACCAAGAACTCCATCGAACAGCTTTCCGCTATGCGTGGACTTATCGCCGATCCTCTCGGAAACTTGATCGAGCTTCCTATCAAAGGTAACTTCCGTGAAGGTCTTTCTATCTTCGAGTACGTTACTTCCATCAGAGGTTCCCGTAAGGGTCTCACCGATACCGCTCTCCGTACTGCTGACGCCGGTTATCTCACTCGTCGTTTGGTCGATGTCAGTCATGACGCCATTATCCGCGCCGAAGACTGTGGTACTGATGAATTCATCACCATTGTGGCCGACGATCGTGGTGGCAAGATCTTTGCCAAACGGATTGTCTACCGTAATGCTGCTCATAAGATTGTTAATCCCACTACCAAGAAAGTCATCGTCGACGCCGGTGACATGATCACCGAAGAACTCGCTGCCACGATAGAGGCTGCCGGTGTCAAAGAGGCTGATGTACGCTCACCTATTACTTGTAAGCTCCGTTTCGGTCTTTGTGCAAAGTGTTATGGCCACAATACCGCCACCAACAAAACAGCTATCATTGGCGACCCCGTAGGTATCATTGCCGCTCAGTCTATTGGCGAACCTGGAACTCAGCTCACTATGCGTACCAAACACTCCGGTGGTGCTGCCGGTGGCACTGACGTTACCCAAGGTCTGCCTCGTGTGACCGAGCTCTTGGAAGTGCGTACACCCAAACTGGTCGCCCCCATAGCCGAGGTGTCCGGCAAGGTCAAAGTGGTCGAAACCGATAATGGCAACCTCGTCACTATTACTCCTTCCGGCAAAGCCAAAGAAGATCGTAAAGAATACTTAATTCCTCTCGCCATGTCGCTTAAGGTTGCCGATGGAGATTTGGTCTCCGTGGGTACTGCTTTAGCCGTCGGTGGTTTGGATATTAAACAACTTCTCAAAATCAAGGGCCTCCGCGCTACTCAGAACTACTTGGTCGGTGAGATTCAGTCTATTTACGAATCCCAAGGTATTAGTATTCACGACAAGCACTTCGAAGTTATCCTACGCAAGATGTGTGACTATGTCCGCATTGACGCCGTTGGCGACACTGCCCTCGTTGCCGGAGATGTGATTAGTCGTGGATCCTACGAAATGGCCAACGAAGCCGTCATTGCCCAAGGTGGTGAACCAGCGACAGCCACCAACCTTATTCTTGGTGCCATTAGAGCCGCTCTGCACACCGATTCTTGGCTCTCCGCCGCTTCCTTCCAGGACACCACTTCCGTTTTAACCGACGCCGCTGTCGAAGGTAAAGTTGATCATTTGATCGGTATGAAAGAAAACGTCATTATCGGTCGTTTGGTGCCTACAAGTAAGCTTCGAGCAAGAATAGAAAATATCTGATAAAATACACATCTGAAATTATGCCTACAACTAATCAACTCATCAAACATGGCCGTCACAGAGCCATCACCAAGGTTAAGACCACTGCCCTTCGCAAAAGTTTTAACTCTATCAAACGACGTATGATCGAGACTCAATCTCCTCAAAAGGCCGGTGTTTGTCTTCAGGTCAAAACCATGACTCCTAAGAAGCCTAACTCCGCCTTGCGTAAGATTGCTCGTGTCAGACTGTCCAACAAACAAGAAGTCACCGCTTACATCATGGGTGAAGGCCACAACTTGGCCGAACACAGCATCGTCATGATTCGTGGCGGTCGCGTTCGTGATCTTCCCGGTGTCAAATATCACATTATCCGCGGCAAGCTCGACACTGCCGGCATCGAAAAACGCCGCACTAGTCGTAGTAAATACGGCACCAAACGTCCATTACCCGAAAAGAAATAATATGAGATCAAAGAAAACCCACGCCAAAAAAGTCCAGTTCGATCCGATTTACGGCAGTCAATTGGTCGCCAAGATCATCAATGGCACTATGCTCGAAGGTAAAAAATCCGTCGCCGCCAAACAGATCTATCACGCCATCGACCTAATTGCGCAACAGTCTGGCAAAAATGGTTTGGAATACCTCTCTGAGGCTATTGAAAACGTCAAACCCACCATTGAAGTTCGTTCTCGCCGTGTTGGTGGTGCCTCTTACCAAGTGCCTACCCCGATCCGTCCCGAACGTCGTGACTCTCTCGCTATTCGCTGGATTTTAAACGCCGCCAAAGCTCGTTCCAACAACCCGACGAGAACTTTAGCCGACAAATTCGCCGCTGAGATTTTGGAAGCTCACGAAAATCAAGGTGCCGCTGTCAAGAAAAAGCTTGATACCCACAAGATGGCCGAGGCCAACAAAGCCTTTGCTCACTTCCGCTGGTAAAATAAATTTAACAAATTTCAAAAAGCCTCCTGATAGGGGGCTTTTTGTTGAGTTGTGCTAAAATATCTCCAAATCTTGCACCTTAAGGAGGCCACAAATGTCAAAATTGATTAAAATTGATAATTATGAAGAAATTACAAGGAAGGCCAGAGAACACGTCTATCATGCCTTCAAGAAACCATTCTTTGACTGGGCGAAAAAGTCAAAAAGAAAACCTGTCGATCCTGAAAAGCAGACACCACCATTTCCTAAAGAAATCAGGTAATACCCCCCGTCATTGCGAGTGTGTAATCACATGTGGCAATCCAGACGAATGTTATAATATCCCCAAATCTTGCACCTTAAGGAGAAAAAATGTCCATCAGACCGTTGAAATGCCCTTTGAATGAAAATCATCGTAAACCAGGGCCAATCACCAATACTTTCTACAGCCAGTATCCTTTGACGGATGAAGAAATACGTCTTTACGAAAGACTGGCACTTTTGCCTAAGCCATCAATTCGAAGACGGGCGAAAAAAAAGACTGAAGAAGAAAAAGCCAGTCCTAGCCCTTCGGAAACACCCCCCGAAACTGCACCCGACTTCCACCCCATCGACTGCCCGGCACAATTTCCTTCAGAACCGGAATAAAACACCTAGCGCCCTCACCGGGCGCTATTTTATTTGTCTTTGTTGTGTTAATCTAACCCCAGCGCCAAACAACGTTAATCAATACCTATCTATGATCCCCGAAACTACCACCAAACACGATCCGAAAAAATCTTCGGAATACGCCCTCAAGTATCTTGATCAGCTTCCTGTTGCCCATTTACGCGACCGGCTAAGAGAAGAGATTCGGCTCCATCCCAATTTTGTTTTGATCGCCGAAACCGGTTCGGGCAAAACCACTTGCTTACCCCCACTTCTCTTGGAACTCAGGAATGAGCTCGGTTTGGAAGGGGGTATCGCCGTCACCCAACCTCGCCGTCTAGCCACCAAAAGTGTTTCGAATCGTGTTTCCGAAATGATGCAGTGTTCTGTCGGCGACCAAGTTGGTTATCATGTGCGTTTCGAAGATATCACCTCCCCGGAAACTGACATTACCTTTATGACCGACGGCATTCTTCTTCGCAAGATTCAGTTCGATCCGCTCTTGACCGAATACTCCATCGTCATGATTGATGAAGCCCATGAACAAAGCACCAACATTATTTTGTGCCTTGGTCTTCTCAAAGAAGTCAATGAACGTCGTCTACAAGCCGATCTTGAACCTGTCCGTATTATCGTCACCTCCGCCACCATCGAACGCAACCGCTTCGCCGATTACATTAGCGACAGTGATCCGGACAACTCTGTTGAAATTGAAGGCAAAATGTTTCCCGTTGAGGTTTTTTATGAAGAAAATATTCCTCCGGAATTCGATTACACCCAAGCTGCTGCCGATAAAGTCAAGACCATCATTGATCGCCATCTCGAAGGCGATATCCTCATTTTTATGCCCGGCAAGAGGGAAATTAACCTTACCATCGAGAACATTCTGGCCACAGTTAATGATAGTAATATCGAAATCTTTCCCCTTCATGCCGAGTTACCTCCGGAGGATCAAGATAAAATCTTTATCCCTACTACCAAAAGAAAAATTATCGTTACCACCAATATTGCCGAAACTTCGGTCACCATTGACGGTATTATTCATGTCATTGACTCCGGTTTCATCAAACAAACTCAATTTGATGCCCGTAGCGGCATCGAACAGCTCGTCCTTACCGAGCATGCCGTCAGTGGCCTCGATCAACGCAAAGGTCGGGCCGGCCGCACTGCCCCCGGCTTCTGTTACCGTTGATTTACGGAAGAAAGCCTCCGTCGCCGTCCGCAATACCAAAAATCCGAAATTCTTCGCTCCAATCTTGCCCAAGTTGTGCTGACCATGAAGAAGGTTGGCATTGATGATATCAGCCATTTCGATTTTCTGGATCACCCGGATCGGGGATCGATCAATCAGGCACTCACCACGCTCACCGCTCTCGGTGCCTTAGATGCCGATGGTCAGATAACCGAAATCGGCGAGTGGTTAGTTGAGTTTGCCATTGAGCCGCCTCTAGGCCGTATGCTTATCGAATCTTTAAGACCGGATATCGATTGCCCCAACGAAATCTCCGTCATTGGTTCCTTTCTAAATGGCAAAAACGTTTTTGTTAGGCCTCCGGAAAAAGAGTTAGAACTTGCCGCCGATAGGGCTCACGACCAGTTCATCAAAAACGGTGATTCCGATTTTTCTGTTCTTCTTCATGTTTGGAATGCCTATGTCGATAGTGGTTATAGCACCGACTGGGCCAAAGAAAATTATCTGAACGAAAAGGTCCTTGAAGAAGCCAAAAACGTCCGTTTGGATATTCTGGATGTTCTGGCCGGTCACGGAATTCATGTCGATCCTGATGAAAAACCCAAATTTAAAAAAGATGCCATCAATCGTAGCCTTACCGCCGGTCTGATTGGTAATCTTATGAAAAAAGTCGATCGTTTTGGTTATAGTAAGGTCGACGGTACCAAAAAAGAAATCTCAATTCACCCGAGTTCTGTTTTTTATCACAACCCGCCTCAGGCCGGTTCCTTTATCGTCGCCGGCGAGATCTTCATCAATCCGGAGGGAAAGACCTACGCCTGTAACTGTCTCGAAGTTAAAAAAGAATGGCTCAAAGAATATGCCCCGGATGTTTTCTATAACTACACACTCAAACATAAAGATCGCCATCATCAGTCCGCCAACTCTAGTCGCAAATCCTATCGTAAATCCCGACACAACCGATAGTTTTGACTCTTTTTGAAAACTATGAGATAATCTCCCAGTTCGAACTTTAAAAAAAAGGAGGCCTCATGGTCAGTTTTCAAGGTCATCAGGTCTTTCCTGGTGGCTTATTTCTTGATGTTTTGCTTAGTTTATGGCCGTTAGTTTTTCTTTTTCTCCGCCAAATCCATCATCTGCCCAAGATTGGTAGGGGAATGTCTTTTGTGGACTATCTCCTCGTCTATTTATTTATCTTGTTCCTTCCCAACAGCACCTACGGTTTTCTGGAGATCAAACACCTTCTGGTGATCGATCACATTGCCGATAGTCCCAATCTTGCCTCTTGGCTAGTTTTTGGTGGAGTCTCTCTCTTTTGTTTGGTTTGTACCTTGTTTGGCAACGCCCTAGTTGTCCGCCATTATGCCCAAAGCAAAAAGGAGATCTTTATCTACTATCTGGGACTAAGCGTCATTGCCGGTTTTGGTACCGCTGTTGGCTTTTTGGATTACTCCAGCTTTGCTGGTTTAATTCCCATTATTTTCTTCCAGATAATCATGAGACTTTTTTCTAGTCCGCCACTTATTACTCTGGCCCTAGGCACCTCGGTTCTCATCTTTACTCTTGGCTACATTCCCTACCGCTTTCTTTAATACAAACCTTCCGTCTAACCCCGGAAGGTTTTTTTATACTCTTTTGATTTCACAATCAGTCTCGATACTTGTAAATAGTACCAACACAAAACGTATTATCACGGCTAGTGTGATAAAATTAAGCTCGTGAAATTATGGCCCTTTATGGACAGATTTCTTTTGTCTTGTCCACCGGCGATTTAAAGATCGAAGCGGGGCTAAAAAAATAATAAATATAAACTACAAAAAGTATGGCTGCAACCAGTTCAAAACAAGTTCCCCTAGACCGTGTCCGAAACATCGGTGTCATTGCCCATATCGACGCCGGCAAAACCACCACCACTGAACGTATTCTTTTTTATACCGGCAAAACCTACAAAATCGGCGATATTGACGAAGGTGACACTCAGATGGACTGGATGGATCAAGAGCGTGAACGTGGTATTACCATCGTTTCCGCCGCCACCACCACCTTTTGGACTCCAGTTCTCAAAGGTGCCAATATCAAAGAAGAATGTCGTTTCAATATCATTGATACTCCGGGGCACGTCGACTTCACCGCTGAAGTCGAGCGTTCCCTTCGTGTCCTCGATGGCGGCATTATCGTTCTCGACGCCGGTTCCGGTGTTCAGTCCCAGACCGAAACTGTCTGGCGCCAAGCTGACAAATACAAAGTTCCTCGTATTGCTTTCATCAACAAAATGGACGTTTTGGGTGCCGATTACCTGGCTACGATCAAAGACGTTCACGAAAAGCTCGCCGCCAAAACTGCCATTATGGCTCTTCCTATCGGTGTTGAGAATACCTTCAAAGGCATTTCTCTTCTTCTCGAAAGAGAAACCATCATCTGGCAAGGCGACGAAACCGGTGCCAAATACGACGTTACCGAAGGCTTCCCTGCCGATATGCAAGCCGAATGTGAAAGCGAGCGAGGCAAACTTATCGAGTCTATCGTCGAAACCGACGAGGGCTTAATGGAGAAATACCTCAATGGGCAGGAACCCTCTATGTCCGAGCTCAAGACTGCTCTTCGTCGTGCCACCATAGCCAACGAAATTGTGCCTGTTTTCCCCGGCTCCTCACTTCGTAATAAAGGCGTTCAGCCGCTTCTTGACGCGGTTGTCGATTTTCTCCCTTCGCCTCTCGATATCACCGACACTGTCGGTATCAACCCCAAAACCAATGAGGAAGTTAGCCGCCGACCTGACCCTAATGAGTCTTTTGTTGGTCTCGCTTTCAAAATTCAAGCCGATCCGCACGTCGGTAAAGTTACTTACGTCCGTCTTTATTCCGGTAAAATTACCGCCGGTTCCTATGTTTACAACGCCAGTAAGTCACAGCGTGAACGTCTCGGTCGCTTGCTTCTCATGCACGCCAATACTCGTGAAGAAATCGACCAAGCCAGCGCCGGTGAGATCGTCGGTATCGTTGGTTTAAAGTCCACCAAGACCGGTGATACCCTTTGTGACGAAGCCCACCCCATTATTCTCGAATCCATTAACTTCCCCGATCCGGTTATTTCCTTGGCCATCGAACCAAAAACCAAAGCCGACCAGGAAAAATTGGACATCGCTCTCGGCCGTCTCGCTGAGGAAGATCCGACTTTTAAGATCAAAACCAACCAAGAAACCGGCCAAACGGTTATCGCCGGTATGGGTGAACTCCACCTGGAAGTTTTGGTGGAACGCCTCCGCCGTGAATTTAAGGTTGACGCCACCACCGGTGCTCCTCAGGTGGCCTACAGGGAAACCATCACCAAAGAAGCCCGCGGCGAAGGTAAATACATTCGTCAGTCCGGTGGACGTGGTCAATACGGTCATTGTATGCTCGTTGTTACTCCGAAGGCTCGCGGTGAAGGTTTTACTTTCACCAACAAGATCGTCGGTGGCACTATCCCCAAAGAGTTCATCAATCCTATCGAAAAAGGTGTCCGCGAATGTCTCGACAACGGTATTATTGCCGGTTTCCCCATGGTCGACCTCGATGTTGCTGTTGTTGACGGTTCTTTCCACGAAGTTGACTCTTCCGAGATGTCCTTCAAGATCGCCGGCTCTATGGCTCTTCAAGATGCTGTTAAATCCGCCGGTGCCGTCATTCTCGAGCCAATTATGAAAGTCGAAGTCACCACTCCTGAGGCCAACATGGGTGACATCATCGGTGATCTGTCCGCCCGCCGTGCTCAAATTGCCGGTACCGCTCAACGTGGTAATGCTCGTGTGATTACCGCCACGGTGCCTCTTTCCGAGCTCTCTGCCTACTCTACCGCCATCCGTTCTTTAACCGCCGGTCGTGCCTCCTACTACATGGAACCGAGTCATTATCAGGAACTACCCGGTAGTCTAGCTGCGAAGTTATTGAAAAATCCGGCACAATAGAGTAAAATCTGCTAAAATAAATAGGCTTAAAAAAGCAAATTATAAATAATTAAAAATAATTAAAAAAAATGGCTATATACCAAAGAACCAAACCCCACGTTAATATCGGTACTATCGGTCACGTTGACCACGGCAAAACTACCTTAACTGCCGCTATCACTACCACTCTTGCTGCCCAAGGACTCGGTGAAGCTGTCCCCTTCAACATGATTGACAAGTCTCCCGAAGAGAGAGAGCGTGGAGTTACCATTAATATTTCCCACGTCCCTTACGAGACTAAGAAACGTCATTACGCTCACATCGACTGTCCGGGTCACCGTGACTATATCAAGAACATGATCACCGGTGCCGCTCAAATGGATGGTGCTATTTTGGTCGTTGCTGCGACAGATGGTCCTATGCCCCAAACCAAAGAGCACTTGCTCTTGGCTCACCAGGTTAATGTTCCTCGTTTGGTCGTTGCTCTCAACAAATGCGATGCCGTCCAAGATGAAGAGCTTCTCGAATTGGTCGAAATGGAAATTCGTGAACTTTTGAAGAAATACCACTTCGAAGAAGACACTCCCATCATTCGCGTTTCTGCTCTTAAAGCTCTCGAAGGCGATAAGGAAGCCCAAGCCGGCATCATGAAACTCATGGACACTGTCGATGAATGGATTCAAGATCCGGTTCGTGATCTTGATAAACCTTTCCTTATGCCTGTTGAAGACGTTTTCTCCATCAAAGGCCGCGGCACCGTTGTTACCGGTCGTATTGAAACTGGTGTTGTCAAAATTGGCGACGAAGTTGAAATTGTCGGTATCAAAGACACTCGCAAATCCGTCGTTACCGGAGTCGAAATGTTCCACCAGCAACTCGAACAAGGTCAGGCTGGCGACAACGTTGGTCTTCTCCTTCGCGGTATTGAGAAAGAAGATGTTCAAAGAGGTCAAGTCTTGGCCAAACCCGGTTCCATCACTCCTCACACCAAGTTCGAAGCTGAAGGTTATATCCTAGGCAAAGATGAAGGTGGTCGTCACACTCCTATGTTCACCGGCTACAAACCTCAATTCTTTATTCGCACCACCGATGTTACCGGCGAAGTCAAACTTCCCGAGGGTGTTGAGATGATTATGCCTGGTGACAACGCTAAAATGAGTGTTGAACTTATTCAACCCATCGCTATGACTGAAGGCCAAAACTTCGCTATCCGTGAAGGTGGCTTGACCGTCGGCGCTGGTGTTATTACCAAGATCATCGCCTAAGCCACCCCAATTAGCACTTTTATTCTTCTTCAAGCATGACAGACCAACCACGCATTCGCGTCAAACTAAAATCTTTCGATCATCGTGTTATCGATGAGGCAGCCAAAAAAATTATTCAAGCTGCCTTAGTCTCCGGCGCCCAAGTGGTTGGTCCTGTTCCTCTGCCTACCAAGAAGAAAGTTATTGTCGTCACCTCTTCTCCTCACACTGACAAAGACGCTCGTGAACAGTTCGCTATCCTTACTCACAAGCGCCTTATCGACATTGTGAATCCTACTAACAAGACCATTGACTCACTTCAACACTTAGATTTGCCCGCCGGTGTTGGTATTGAGATCAAGATGTAACAACCCCAAGAGCTTTCCACTTCCGATTTCCCGAGAATCGGGGAAGTTCTCTATTTACTAGCGCAGCGAGCGAAGTGAAAATAAAATTTTCATTTCCGAGCAAGCGACGTAAATATATGATGAAATCAATATATTAATAAAAAAAATGAAAAAACAAGTATACGCAACCAAACAAAGTATGTCTCAGACATTCGTCGAAGGCAAGCGGATCCCCTTGACCATTCTCATGGTTGATCCTCATGTAGTTATTGCGGAGAAAACTCTCGAAAAAGACGGTTACCAAGCCACGGTTTTTGGCATTGGTACTAAAAAGAAAGCCAATAAACCCCTCGCCGGCCAGCTCAAAAAACTCGGCCTGGAAAACACGCCCAAAATCATTAGAGAAGCTTCCATCGAAGAAGCTGAAAATTTCAGCCTCGCCGAACTCCTTGTTCCCGGTGCTACCGTTAATGTTACGGCTGTCTCCAAAGGCAAAGGCACCTCCGGTGTTATCAAACGTTGGCACTTCCATGGCGGTCCACGCACTCATGGTCAGTCCGATCGAGAACGTGCTCCCGGTTCCATTGGTCGTGGTACTACCCCTGGTAGAGTTGTTAAAGGCAAACACATGGCCGGTCATATGGGCAACGAAAATGTCACCATTGAAAACTTGAAAATCCACTCCTTTGATGCCGCCACCGGTATTCTTCAAATCACTGGCGCTCTTCCCGGCAGTCGCGGCGCCCTTGCGAAAATTACTATTACCAAAGAATCTAAATAAAACCTATGGCTACTAAAAAAGTTCAAACAACAAGCCTCCAAGATCTCTCGGTTTTTAATTTAGAGGTTTCTCCCGCGCTTCTTACTCAGGCCATCTACGTCTACCAAGAGAACACCCACATTGGTACTTCCAAAGTTAAAACTCGTGGCGAAGTCGATCTCACCAAAAAGAAAGTTTACAAACAAAAAGGTACCGGCAACGCTCGTCATGGTTCCAAATCTGCTCCTATTTATGTTGGCGGCGGTGTTGTTTTCGGCCCCCGTGGTTTGAAACTTTCACCAAAATCTCTCAATAAGAAGATGAAGCTCAAAGCCCTTCTCGGCGCGCTCTCTCTCTACCACAAGGAAGGTCGTCTTTCTCTTCTAAACATCGAAGATATCAAAGACCAGTCCTCCAAATCGGCTCTCCAAGTTTTAGGCTCCGAGAAACTTGGTCTTGTCCATTTCCGCGAAAACCCCAAAACCCTCAAAGCTGTTGGTAATCTCGACAATATCACCCTTCTTTCTGCCAATCGCCTTAATATTTACAAAGTCGTTACCAGTCCCAAATTGGTGATTACCCCCACGGCCTACACTCATTTGGTGGAAAGACTCAAATCTGTTATCACGAGTAAATCCAAATAACTATGTCTACACCTTTAATTCACCAAAACACCATTATTAGCCCAGTCGTCACTGAAAAGAGTTACTCTCTCGCGGCTTTAGACAAATATGTTTTTCAGGTTGCTCCCTCCGCCAGTAAATACCAGATCAAGAAAGCGGTTGAAGACCTCTTTAAAGTTGATGTTTTAAGTATCAACACCGTTAAACAGGGTGCTCGGCCGATGAAATCTCGCAAAACCGGTCGTCACATTACTTTACCGGTATCCAAAAAAGCCATTGTTAAAATTAAAGCCGGTCAAAAGATTGATCTCTTTTCCGCCCTTAAATCATAAAGACTATGAAAACTACTTCTCCCAAAAATCTTAAAACTTTAAATCCCAAGTCGTCAGGCCGCAACTTTTCTGGTAAAATAACAGTCCGTCACCAAGGTGGTCGCGAAAAACGTTTTCTTCGTCACATCGATTGGAAACGCAATACCGCTCTTACTGCCAAAGTGGCTTCCGTCGAGTACGATCCAAATCGTACCGCTGATATTGCTCTTTTAGTCTACGGAAACGGCGTTAAAGATTATATTTTGGCTCCCTTAGGCCTTAAAGTCAATGACGTTATTGTTTCTTCCGAAACTGCCGAAATCAAAATTGGTAACTGTTTACCTCTTAAAAACGTTCCTATCGGTATCCAAATTCATAACCTCGAGATTACTCCCGGTAAAGGTGCCCAAATGGTAAGAAGTGCCGGCAACACCGCCACTGTTCAGTCTAAAGAAGGTGATTTGGTTTCCGTCAAACTTCCGTCTGGCGAGATCCGTGTTTTCAAAGGTGACTGCAAAGCCACCATCGGCGTTCTCACCAACGAACATCACAAAGAAGAAATCATTGGTAAAGCCGGCCGTGCCCGTCATATGGGTCGCCGTCCGGAAGTCCGTGGTGTTGCTCAAGATCCTCGTTCTCACCCCCACGGTGGTGGAGAAGGTCGCTCCGGTATCGGTATGAAGTCTCCGAAATCCCCTTGGGGTAAGAGAACTCTCGGCAAACGCACTCGTAACCGTAAGAAATACAGCAATAAGCTTATTATTAAACATCGCTACAACCATTAATTATGTCTAGAAGCAGCATCAAAGGACCATACGTCGATGAGGGTCTCTCAGCTAAAGTTGAGAAGCTCAAACTCGCCGGTAAAAAAGAGCCCATCAAAACCTGGGCCAGAGCTTCACAGATCCCTCCAGAATTTGTCGGCTACACCTTTCAGGTCCACAATGGTAAAGTCTTCAAGGACGTCTTCATTACTGAAGATATGGTTGGTCACCGCCTAGGTGAGTTCTCGGCTACGAGAAACTTCCGTGGTCACGGTCGTATCGTCAAGAGAGTCTTAACCAAAACTTAAAAACTTATGGCTACTACAAAAGAAACTCCTACTATTATTACGGCCAGAGCCAGCCACGTGCTGTCCTCTCCTCGTAAAACCAACCTTATTCTTAAGGCTCTGGTTGGCCGACCCGCCCTCTTGGCCATCAAACAACTGGCCGTCATCCAAAAAAGAGCTTCCGATCCGATTGCCAAGCTTATCAAACAAGGAATCGGCAATGCCGTCTCTCAGAAACAGCTTTCTCCTGATTCTTTGATCATCGACTCGGCTTTCGCCACCAAAGGTCATGTTTTTAAACGTGCCCACATCGGCGGTCGCGGTCGCACCAAACCCTACGAGAGAACTTCTTCCCACTTGACCCTTAAATTAAGAGTTGTCACCCCCAAAGTACATGCTCCTAAAGTCGAGGTAACCAAAGTAGCCGCCACTAAAAAAACTAAATAACATGGGTAAAAAAGTCAATCCAACCATTTTCAGAACCGGGTATATCTTCCCTACCAAATCCGTCTGGTTCAGTAGCTTCAAGAACTACTCCAAATTAGTTCTCGAAGATAACAAGATTCGTCGCTACTTGGAAGATAAGCTCAAGCTCGCCGGTATCACTACTATCGAGATCAAGAGAAGTATCAACACCGTTGATATCTTCATGTACGTTTCTCGTCCCGGTGTGGTCATCGGCCGCGGTGGCTCATCCCTTGAACAGCTCAAAAAAGACGTTGAAAAACTTCTCAAAATTGATCTCAAGGCCAAGAACGCCATCAAAGTTAATCTTCATCCCATGGAGATTAAAAATCCCGAGCTTTCTGCCGGTATCATCGTCGATCGTCTCTCCAATCAGCTGGAACACCGTTATCCTTTCCGTCGTGCCGCCAACCAGGCTATCGAAAAAGTCATGGCCGCCGGTGCCAAAGGTGTCAAAATTGTCTTCGCCGGTCGTATTGACGGCGCCGAAATTGCCCGTACCGAAAAATTCAAACAAGGTCGTATCCCTACTCAAACTCTCCGCGCCAACATTGATTACGTCGAGAAGCCCGCTCTAACTCGCTCCGGCTACGTCGGCATCAAAGTTTGGATCTATACCGGCGACATCATCATCTAAATAAATATCTAAAAGACTATGCTACAACCATCAAGACGCAAATACAGAAAAGAGTTCCGCGGTTCTATGGGCGGCGTTGCCACTCGTAGTAACTTCCTGGCTTTCGGTGATTTTGGCATCAAAGCCGAAACTTGTGGCTGGCTGTCTGCCGCTGAGATCGAGTCCGCCCGTCGTACCATCACTCACCACACCAAACGTCTGGGAAAATTCTTCCTTCGTGTCTTCCCTCACAAACCCATCGGTTGGAAAACCCCTGGCGCCCGTATGGGTTCCGGTAAATCCGATGTTTCAGCCTACGTCGCCGTTGTTAAACCCGGTCAAATTCTTATGGAGCTTTCCGGTGTTCCCCGTGAAGTCGCCGCCGAAGCCATTCGTCTCGCCAGTCACAAACTTTCCGTTAGAACCAAATTTATAGAAAAAGACAATGCCTAAAACCAAGATCGAAACCCCCCAAGAGACTCTCGATGAGTTAAAAATCAAGCTTGCTGACATCAGGTTAAAGATCAAAGCCGGTCAAGAAAAAAACACCAACGCTCACAAAAAGATCAAAGTACAAATCGCTCAATTCTTAACCAAAACTAAATAATATGAAAAAACTTTTAACCGGCACCGTCAAAAGCGCCAAAATGACCAAAACTGCGATCGTCGATGTCGTTCACTTTCAAGTTCACCCCAAATACCTCAAACGTATCAAGGTCAACAAATCCTACGCCGCTCACAATGAAGTTGGTGCCAAAGAAGGCGACACTGTTCAATTGAAAGAAATTCGACCTATGAGTAAATCCAAACATTGGCAAATAACTAAAGTTCTATGATTCAACTCAGATCTGTACTCAATGTCGCCGATAACTCCGGTGCCAAACTCATTAAAGTCATTCTCGTCCACGGTGGTTCTCATCGCCGCTTTGGCTACGTCGGTGATATCGTCACCGCCGCCGTCGAAGGTGCTGACACCAACGGTACCGTCAAAGACAAGCAGGTCGTCAAAGCCGTCGTTGTCCGTTGCCGCAAAGAAACCCGCCGCGATGATGGCACCTACGTTCGTTTTGATGACAATGCCGCCGTTATTATTGATTCGATTGCCGGTAAGCAACCTCTCGGCACCCGTATCTTTGGCCCCATCGCTCGCGAAGTCAAAGATAAAGGTTTTGCCAAGATTGCTTCTTTAGCACCCGAAGTCGTCTAAAAGTCTATGTTTAAATTTAAAATCAACGATACTGTTAAAATCACCGCCGGCAAAGACAAAGGTCGCACCGGTAAGATCCTCAAAGTTCTTCCGGGTGATCAAAAAGTCTTGGTCGAAGGTCTTAATGTTTATAAAAAACACCTTAAACCCAAAGGTAATGAAGCCGGTTCGATCGTCACTCTTCCCAGAGCCATCTCTACCGCGTCTGTCGCACTAGTCTGTCCCAGCTGTGGTAAAGCCACTCGTGTTGGCTTCGACGCTTCTCAAAACCCCAAGGTCAGAGTCTGTCACCTTTGTCGTCAAGTTATCAGCAGTGAAACCAAGAAAAAATGACTCAAACTCTTAAAGAAAACTATCTAAAAGAAATCCGTCCCGCTTTGCAAAAAGAGCTCGGCCTTTCTTCAATCGAAGCTACTCCCAAGCTAGAAAAAATCACCCTTAATACTTCTTCCAAGGACTTCAAAACCGATAAGGAACTTCTCACCAAGACCAAACTTTGGATGTCTCAGATTACAGGCCAGATGCCCGTTGAAACCAAAGCTAAGCACAGTATTGCCGCTTTCAATCTCCGTGAAGGCGAGGTTGTCGGTTTGAAGATCACTCTCAGAGGTAACCGTATGTACGACTTTTTCCAAAAATTAGTTTCCATCGTCCTTCCCCGTATCAAAGATTTCCAGGGTGTTTCCCGCACCACTGTTGATCAAAATGGTAACTACACTCTCGGCCTTTCCGAGCAAATCGTGTTTCCCGAGGTTGAGTATGATAAAATAGGCAGGATTCAAGGCTTGGAAATGACTATTTCTACGAGTGCTAAAGACGCAAAAACTTCTCTTCTGCTTCTCACCGCTCTCGGCATGCCTTTTACCAAGGAAATCTAAACGACTAAAACATGGCTAAAAAAAGCAAAATCGCTAAATCATTAAAACTCGCCGGTCATAGCACCCGTGATCACCGCCGTTGCCAACTTTGTGGCAGACCTCGTGGTGTCATCCGCGTCTTCGGTATCTGCCGTCTCTGCTTCAGAGAGTTGGCTCACAAAGGTGAACTTCCCGGCGTCTACAAAATGTCTAAATAATATGGATACAATCGCAGACTTCCTCACCATCATCAGAAACGGCTACTTGGCTAAAAAAGATGTTGTTGTTGCTAAGCACACCAACTCTTGTGAAGAGATCGCTAAACTTTTAAAAGCCGATGGTTTTATCGTTGACTACTCCGTGGAGAACACCAAACCCGCCAAAAAAATCATCATGACCCTTCGTTATTTCGACAAAGCTCTTCCTGCTGTCACCGGTATTAAACGCATCAGTACTAGCAGTGTCCGTATTTACTCCGGTTCCACCGCCATTCCTCAAGCTCTCTCCGGCGCCGGCACTACTATCGTTTCTACATCAGCCGGACTTATGACTGGCAAAACCGCCCGGGAAAAACACCTCGGTGGTGAAGTTATCTGTCAAATTTGGTAAAAACATATGAGTCGCATAGGAAGAAAACCACTATATCTCCCCGAAACTGTCAAAGTCGAAATTCTTGATGGTTCGCTTAAATTTACCGGTCCCAAAGGCACCCTTGAATCTGTTATTCCTGCCGGTATCAAAGTTGCTCAAACCGAAAATGTCTTAAACTTTACTCGTGAAAACGATATCCCCGCCGTTCGTGCCCTTCATGGCTTGGCTCGTCGTTTGGCCCAAAACTGTGTCACCGGCGTCACCGAAGGCTTCGCCAAAGATCTCCAGCTCCTCGGTACCGGTTACCGCGTTGCCGCCTCCGGCAATGGTCTTACCCTTTCTTTAGGTTTTTCTCACCCGGTTATCTTCAAAAATGTCCCCGGTATCAACATCACTGTTGAAGGCCAAGACAAAATTCACATCTCCGGTATCGACAAACAACTGGTCGGTCAAGTCGCCGCCAACATTCGTGAGCTGAAGAAACCCGAACCCTACAAAGGCAAAGGTATTCGTTACTCCGATGAAGTGGTTATCAAGAAACAAGGCAAGACCGCTACCAAAACCGCCGCTTAATTAATTTATTAATAAAAAATGATTCAAAACACCTTAACTCCCCAGGCCAGAAGACAGCAACGTGTTCGCGCCAAGCTTCTCGCCGGAAACACTCTCCCGAGACTTTCTGTGCTCCGTTCGAGCCAGCACATCTCGGCCCAAATTATTGACCGGAATGGCCAGGTTCTCGCCTCTGCCACTTCTCAAAGTCTCAAGAACTTCAAGGGCACCAAAATTGCCCAAGCCACCGAAGTTGGTACCCTTCTCGGTAAAAAAGCCGCCGAAGCCAAAATTGCCGCCATCGTTTTTGATCGCGGTGCTTACAGTTTCCACGGTCGTGTTAAGGCTCTCGCCGAAGCCGTTCGTCAATCAGGTATTAAATTCTAAACTATGAATCCTCAAAATAATCAAAACAACAACAATCGTGGCCCTCGTCGCGATGATCGTCCCCAGTCCGATGGTTTCGAACAGGTTCTGCAAATCCGCCGCGTCAGTAAAAAGACTCAAGGAGGTAACAACGTTTCCTTCTCGGCTCTAGTCGTCACCGGTGACAAAAAAGGCAAGGTCGGCCTCGGTCTGGCCAAGGCCCCTAACGTCGCTGATGCCATCAAAAAAGCCATCCGTCTCAGTAATCGTGATCTTGTCCAAGTTCCTTTGGTTAATGGCACCATTCCTTACGAAACCATTTCCAAATACGGTGCTTCCAAAGTCCTTTTCCGTCCGGCTCCTAAAGGTACCGGTATCATCGCCGGTTCTTCCATTCGTGCCGTCGTCGAAGCCGCCGGCATTACCGATATTGTCTGTAAGGCTCTAGGCAGTAACAATAAAACCAGTAATGCTCGTGCTACCTTCAAAGCTCTCAAACAAGTCGAAACTCTCGCTCGTAAATATCAACTTCTTAAAGAACTTAAAGCTAAATGACACTAACACTCTCCAATCTTTCCAAATCCGTCAGAACCGGTAAAAAGCGTCTTGGTCGTGGTTATGGCTCCGGCGTCGGTGGTCACACTGTTGGCCGTGGTCAAAAAGGTCAAAAGACTCGTGGCACCATGCCTCTTTGGTTTGAAGGTGGTCAATTGCCTATCATTCGTCGTACTCCTTTCATCAAGGGTAAACACCGTTTCCAGGTCATCAAACTTCAGCCTATCACCGTAAACTTTGACATTCTCACCAGTTATTTTGAGGACAAAGCCGTTGTTGATTCTGTCTCCCTTATCAAAACCCTTAAGATTAGTGACAAAGAAGCCAAACGTGGTTTCAAGATTATCGCGACAGGCAAGCTCGAAAAAGCTCTCGAAATCAACGTCCCGGCTTCGGCTGGTGCTATCAAAGCTATCGCCAAAGCTGGCGGTAAATACGTCTTCGTCAATAAATAATTAAAAATATTTTAAAAAGGCCCCTGTTTGGGGTCTTTTTTGTGCCCCAAAACTTGACACCTACCCTATATAATAGTATACTTCGCTCATTCGTAAACCTTAAAAAGTTCCCAATTTCTCAAGGAGGCACAGTTGTCTGACCATAAGTACTTAAAAACTTTTTTTGAAAAAGGATTTGCCATTGTCACCGAAAAAGACGATAAAAAAGAATCTTGGTTCCCGGGAATCGATCTTTTTGATTCAAACGGTGATTATTTTGATTCAAGTAGTTATGAAGATTATGAAAGTCCAAAATTGTTCAACGCCTTATTAAAGATCTCTCAAGAAAAGGACCCCGAAGGGGTCGAACTAATCTATTCAGAACCCGATGGAAAATTTGTTATTCGTATCGACGATTGTTTGTATTTCTTTTCTGCACCTAGGGATTACTTACGGAAAAATATTGTTCACGAATCGTATTGCGAAGATAGTGATATCGTGGAATATCTCAAAACGATTTCCGTGTCCGATCTTCTTAAAGATAAACACAACGCCGTTATCAACCCCGAAAATGCTCGCGAACTCATTAACCAAATAAAAACATTGGCTTAACCCCCCCCCCACCCCTCACCGGGTGGGTTTTTCTTGGTGCTAAAATAGCCTTTGCCTATTCAAGTTCCCAGCCAACTGCTAAAATAAAACCAATGAATAATTTATTAGCCCCCCTGCGTGCACTTTGGAAAATCAAAGACCTCCGTCGCCGCTTAATTTTTACTGCCATCATTATTGCTATTTTCCGTCTGGTCGCTCACATCCCCGCCCCCGGTGTCAATGTCGCGGCCCTCAAAAATGTTTTTGGTGCCAACGCTTTTCTCTCCCTCCTCGACGTCTTTTCCGGCGGTACTTTGGGCAACTTCTCCATCATGGCTCTCGGTTTGAATCCCTACATCAACGCCTCCATTATTCTCCAAATGCTTGGCATGGTTATTCCTCAGCTCGAAGCTCTCCAAAAAGAAGGGGATTATGGTCGTCAGAAAATCAACCAGTACACTCGCTTGCTCACCATTCCTCTCTGTTTCCTTCAAGGTATCGCTCTTATTTTTATTCTTAATCGTCAAGGTCTCACCACCACCGCCAATCCTTTTCAGCTCGCCTCCATTGTTTTTACCCTCGCCGCCGGCACCTCCCTTCTTATCTGGCTCGGTGAACAGCTCAATGATTACGGTCTGGGCAATGGCATTAGTATGATTATTTTTGTCGGTATTGTTAGCCGTATTCCGGTCAACGTTGTTCAAACCATTTCCACCCTGGATCAGACCAAAATCTTTACCTATCTGATTTTCCTCGTCTTTGCTGTCGCCGCCATTTATGCTATCGTCCGTGTTGGTGAAGCTACCCGCGAAATTCCTATTCAGTCGGCTCGTCGCGGGACTAATTCCCTTAGCGCTGTTTCCGGTGGCTCTTTACCCCTCCGTCTAAACCAGGCCGGCGTTATCCCGATTATTTTCGCTGTCTCTTTCATGCTCGTCCCTAGTTTGCTCAGCAAGGTTTTGGCCGGCGTCAATAATCCCGGGCTCGTCAATTTTGCCACTACCGTTAGTAAAGTCTTGGCTCCCAATACCGTCGTTTACAACGTCCTTTATTTTGTTCTCGTCGTCGCCTTCACTTATTTCTATACCGCCGTCGTCTTTAATCCCGAAAAAATCGCCCAGGATCTTCGTTCTTCCGGCTCCTTTATTCCCGGCATCCGCCCCGGTCCGAACACCGTCGACTTTCTCAACTTTGTTCTCAACCGTATTACCTTGGTCGGTGCCAGCTTCTTAGGTCTTGTCGCCATTTTGCCTTCGGTTATTTCCGGTTTTACCGGCATTTCCGGTCTCGCTATCGGCGGTACCAGTGTCTTGATTGTCGTCTCCGTCGTTCTGGAAATTTTGAAGACCGTTAACTCCCAAATGTACATGTACAGTTACGACAAGTTCCTGGATTAGTATGAATTTAATTATTCTTGGTCCCCAAGGATCCGGTAAAGGCACTCAAGCAGAGCTTCTGGCCGAAAAATTTGGGCTTAAACATATCTCCTCCGGTGACTTGCTTCGTGATGAAGTCAAAAGCGGTTCGGAGAAAGGGGTCCTTATCGGCAAAGTTCTGGCCAATGGTGAGCTCGTGCCTTTTGAAACTCTTACCGATTTGCTCGAACCGGCCATCCTCAAAGCCACCAGTGGCTTTATCCTAGACGGTACTCCCCGGGATATTCGGCAGGCCGAGTACCTGGATTATTTCTTAAACGAAAAACACATTAACATCGACAAAGTTATTCTTTTAGATATTCCCCATGAAGTTAGTTTGGAAAGGTTGTCCAAAAGAGCCGCAATCGAACACCGCACCGACGACACACCCGAAGCCATCAACGAGAGGTTGGGTATTTACGAAAATGAAACTCTTCCCGTCGTCGCCAACTATCGTCGTCAGGGCAAATTGCTCGTCATTGACGGCCAACCGGACATCCAAACCGTTTTCGTCGACATCGTCAATAAACTCCCTTCGTCATTGCGAGCGTAATCGCGTGGCAATCCAGAAAATAGCATAAAATATACCCAAATGACTAAACTTCAAGCCATGACCGAAGGCGGCGCCCGTTTGGGTTGGATCAAAGGCCAGCTAGCCGCTGCCGTCAAAGTTGGTGTCACTCCTTTGGAAATTGATGCCCTTTGTGATCGCTTAATTATAGAGGGTGGCAATAAAGCCTCCTTCAAAATGGAGCCCGGCTACCACCATGCCACCTGCATCAACGTCAACTCCGGCATGGTTCACGGCATTCCCAACTCAGTTCTTTTTCAACCCGGCGATGTCGTTAAAATTGATCTCGGTCTTTTTAACCACGGCTATCATCTCGACACGGCCATCACCGTCCCCATTCCTCCCATAGATCCCAAAATTTCTAAATTTCTCGATACTGGTCGCCGCGCCGAAGCTGCTGCTATCTCTATGGCTCTCCCAGGTAATTCCGTTTACGATATCGGTAAAGCCATGCAGCAAGTCGTCGAAGGCGATGGTTACAACGTTGTCCGTGATCTCACCGGCCACGGCATTGGCAAACAAATGCACATGGATCCTTACATTTACTGCTACGCCGAAAAAAGTGGTAAAAGAGATATCCTTTCGGTCGATCAAACCATCGCCATCGAAACTATGTACATGATGGGTGACTGGCACTTAGTCGAAGATCCCGATGGCTGGACGCTTTCTACCCAAGACGGTTCCATGACCGGCTATTTCGAAGAAACTGTCTATATCACCGCCAACGGTCCCCAAATTCTCACCGGTATCCGCTAATCCTCTCCATAATTTTCATATTTATAGTAAAATCAGAATCACTAAGCGCTATTAATTTAGGCACTAGCCAAATGTGCCTATTGTTGCTATAATAACGCTCGTACAACAAAATATGGCTAAAAACCAGATGACTGAGGTAAACGGAGTCGTTTCCGAGGCTTTACCCAACACACAATTTCGGGTAACTCTCGAAGACGGCAGAGAAATCTTGGCTCATCTTGCAGGCAAAATGCGACTCTATCGCATCCGTGTTATGCCCGGCGACAAGGTTAAGCTCGACATGAGCCCCTACGACGTCGACAAAGGCAGAATCACCTACCGGCAAGGTTGATCCCTTTTTCTCCTCGTTTGCTTTATAATACGTAAACTTATTACTAATCAAAACATTAAACACGCATGCGCGTTCAATCGTCGGTCCGACCCAGATGCAAAAATTGCAAAGTTATTAAACGCCACGGTAAGGTGTTCATTATTTGCACCAACCCACGCCATAAACAGCGTCAAGGATAATTAAATATACAAAAATATGCCTAGAATAGCCGGTATCGATATCCCCAACGAAAAAAGAATTGATATTTCGTTAACTTATATTTTTGGCATTGGTGACAAAGTCGCCAAAGATATTCTCAAGACAGCCAAAGTTGACCCCAGTATCCGCACCAAAAATCTCACTTCAGACGAGTTCAAGAGAATTCAGGACGCCATCGAAACTCTGCCGACCGAAGGTGAACTTCGCAAGATCATCCGTAATAACATTGAAACTCTCAAACGTATCGGCTCCTATCGCGGTCTCCGTCACACCATGGGGCTTCCCGTCCGTGGCCAGAGAACCCGCACCAACGCCCGTACCCGCAAAGGTAAGCGCAAGACCATTGGTGCCGTCTCCAAAGAAGACACTACTACCAAAGCTCCCGTTGTCGCTCCTACAGTTGCCAAGAAATAAATCATAAAATACCATGCCAGAAACAGAAATAAAAACTCCCATCGTTACCAAAGTCAAAAAAGCCTCGGCTATCCACTTTAAAGGCGGTCAGGGCAAGATGTATGTTAAGTCTACCTTCAACACCACCTATGTTTCCTTCGCCAACATGAATGGCGATGTCATTTGTTGGAGCTCCGCCGGAACCTGCGGTTTCAAAGGTGCCAAACGTTCTACTCCTTTCGCCGCTACCACCATTATTGAAGAAGGTACTCGCAAGGCCAAATCCCTCGGTCTTACCGGCGTTGAAGTTTTCCTTAAAGGACCTGGCCCGGGCAAAGATGCAGCCTTGCGGGTTTTGAAAACCGCCGGCGTCGAAATTAATTTACTGGCCGACACCACTCCTATTCCTCACAACGGTTGCCGCCCCAAGAAAACTAGAAGAGTCTAATAAATAAATAAGAAAATACAACATGGCAAAATACATCGATCCCAAATGCAGACTCTGCCGCCGCGAAGGCGTCAAGCTCTATCTCAAAGGCGAACGCTGTTTCTCCCCCAAATGTCCTATTGATAAAAAAGGCGCCCAAATCCCTGGCCAGCACGGCAAGAAAAGATCTCATGGTCGTATCTCCGGTTATGGTATTCAGCTTCGCGAGAAGCAGAAATGCAAGCGCTCCTATGGCGTTCTCGAAGGCCAGTTCCATAAATACTACGAGCTTTCTATCAAATCCGCCCAAAATACTGGCGAAGTCCTCATGCAACTTCTTGAATCTCGTTTGGACAACATCGTTTTCCGCCTCGGTTTTGTTGTTTCCCGCTCCCTTGCCCGTCAACTAGTCACCCACGGCAACGTCCTGGTCAACGGTAAAAAAGTCGATATTGCCTCCTACATCACCAAACCTGGCCAAACCATCAAACTTTCCGACAAATCCACCAAGTTTGTTTTTGTCGCTCCTAATCTCACCGAAAAAAGTGTTCCCGCCAAATGGTTATCCAGAAAAGGTGCCGAGGGCAAAATTGACCGTCTTCCTACTCGCGATGAAATCGGCAGTGATATCAAAGAGAACCTCATTATCGAGTACTATTCAAGGTAATTATATTTAGCAATTAAAAAAACAAAAGAAAATGTTAGAACCAAATTTCAAAGTTTCCGTCAAAGACATTGCCATCAACTCCGCCGAAGTTATTATTGAACCGCTTCCTCAGAATTTTGGCCACACTCTCGGCAACTCTCTCCGTCGTGTTCTTTTAACCTCTCTCGAAGGCGGCGCCGCCGTTCGTGTCAAGATTGATGGTGTTTCCCACCAATTTTCTACCGTTTCCGGTATGAAAGAGGATGTCTTGGAGCTTATTCTCAATCTCAAAACTCTTAATTTCAACATCGACTCTGAAGAACCGGTTGAACTCAAACTTAAAGCTTCCGGAGCCACTGTCGTCAAAGCTAGTGATATCGATCTTCCTTCAAACGTGACCATCGCCAATCCTGATGTCATTCTCTGTCACTTAACTTCAGCCAAAGCCAAACTTTCCGCCACCATCACCGTCGCCAACGGTATGGGTTATGTTGCCGCCGAAGACAATGCTACCGATGAAATTGGTGTCATTCCCCTAGATTCTTCTTTCTCCCCGGTTGTCAGAGCCAACTACACCATCGAAGCCGCTCGTGTCGGCCGTTCCAGTAACTACGACAAAGTTCGCCTCACTCTTACCACCAATGGAACCATGACTCCCGAAGAGGCTGTTAAAAGCGCCGCCCGCATCGTTACTGGTTTCTTCGACTACGTCAACTCGGCACAGGCCTACATTAAGGAAGTTAAATCCAAGTCCGTTATCGAAACCGCCGGTTTTGTTGACGATCTTGACCTTCCTACTCGCGTGCTAAACGCCCTCAAAAAAGCCAATATCAACAAGTTATCAGACCTCAAAGCTCTCACTCTCGTCGACCTTAAGAAAGTCAAGAATCTCGGTGAAAAATCTGCCCAGCAGGTTATCGAGAAGGCCAAAGAGAAGGGCATTAACATCGAATAAATATGGGACGCAGACATCAATCAAAACTTCCCAAGCTCAATCGTGACGCCAACTCGCGCAAGTCTTTGTTTCGAGTTCAGCTCAAATCTCTCATCGAAAATGGCAAGCTGACCACCACGGTTACCAAGGCCAAGATCATCAAACGTTTGTTTGACAAACTTGCCGCCAAAGCCACCGAAGGTACTCTCGCTTCTCGTCGTAATGTTGCCGCCACCTTGGGTTCTCCTAAACTGGCCAACAAGCTGATCGACTCGATTATTCCCGTTATGGGCACCCGCAAAAGTGGTTTTACCACCATTCAAAAAGTCTCCGTCCAAAGAGGGGACAACGTTTCTCAGGCTACTCTTAGCCTAATTGCCATGCCCCCCGTTGTCGAGAAAAAACCTGAACCCAAAAAAGTTGTCAAAACAGCTACCAAAGAGATTAAAAAGGAAGCCAAAAAAGCCAAATAACTCCTATGAAAACAACCACACTCAAACCCACCGATATTAAACGCACTTGGCACTTCATCGATCTTGATGGCCAAACTCTTGGCCGAGCCGCTTCCGAAATCGCCAAACTTCTCATGGGCAAAGGCAAAGCTCTTACCGCTTCCCATCTGGATCAAGGCGATTACGTCGTTGCGGTGAACGCCGCCAAAATCAAAGTGACCGGCAAGAAACTAACCGACAAGAAATACTATTCACACTCCGGTTTCCCGGGCGGTCTCAGAATGCTTACTCTCGAACAACTCATGGCCAAAGATCCTCGCAAAGTTATGGAAAAAGCTGTCAAGGGTATGCTCCCCAAAGACAAACACCAGCAAGATAGGGAGCGCCGTCTTAAACTCTTTACCGATGATAAACATCTTTACGCCAACGAACTTGGTCTTAACAAAAAAACTGAAAAATAAATATGGCCCAAAAACTCACTAAAAAAGCCAAAGTCGCTGTCAAACCTATCAAGACGACACCCGTCAAAAAAGGTACTTTAGCCATGCCCAAAGAATACTTCTCTGCCATCGGTCGTCGCAAAACCGCCATCGCCCGTGTCCGTATCTGGCCCGGTAAAGCCGAGCTTGTCGTCAATGGCAAACCTCTTTCCACCTATTTCAAAGGCGAAACCATCAAAAAAACTATCAACGCTCCCTTTGTTGTTGCCGATATCTTGGGTCAATACACCGGTAGTATCAAAGTTGCCGGCGGCGGCGCCATGGGCCAAGCCGAAGCCATTGTGCATGGTATTGGCCGCGCCCTCATGAAAGCCGATCCCGACAAGTTCAAAAAACTGATGCGTGACGGTGGTTTCCTTACTCGTGATTCCCGTATGAAAGAAACCAGAAAAGCCGGCCAAGGTGGTCGCGCTCGTGCCAAAAAACAAAGTCCGAAACGCTAGTTCCTTAGACGTCTTATCTCGGATGTTTCTCCACGAAATCCTTGATGTAATCCAGAATATCTATGGATGTCTCCCATCCCAGTTCCTCTCGTGCCTTCGTTGGTGCTACTCCGGATTCACGACGGCCCGGATATCCATCTATATACTTGATCGGTCCACCAAAAGCTTCGGCAATTTCTTCGATTGAGAACACTTTCGTGTTGTTCAAAGCATAACCATCACCGCTACCTTTTTCACCGGTTAAAATAATTCCCCGTGCCAAATCTCCAACGTAGGTAAAATTTCGTTTTTGGGTTCCCGGTTTCACCACTGTGAAGGGTTCATTGTGTAGATACTGCTGTTCAAACTTGGCGATTAAAGTAGCATATTTGCCAACCCCATTTTCCCTCGGTCCAAAAGCATTATAAAAATAACAAATAGCATAGGGGAGATCATACCAACGGCCATAATCATTGATGAGATCCACATTCGTCGCTTTTGTAAAAGCATAGGGGCTTTGGTGTCGCCCATCACCCTCGATGGCGAACTTCGTACTTGAGGCCGCATAAACCAACTTACTCACTTTTCGTCTTCGGCAATACTCCACCACCTCAAAAGTGCCCACCATATTCATATCAAACACTTTTTCCACATCCTCAAAAGAGGGCGCTATTCGGGCATATTCCCCCAGGTGATAAATAATATCCGGCGTTTCGGGTACCAGTTTTTCAATATCTTTAGTGTGACCTCTTCGATACTCAGCCCCCTTTATATGATTGGCCGTACTTCCGTTGAAATAGTTATCAAGTGAAATTACTTGGTTTTTGGGGTTCTTAACCAACTGTTCAATAATGTTTGATCCGATATGTCCTGCACCACCGGTTACCAATATTGTTTTCACTCTGTTATTCTACCTTAATTTGGCATTTCCCTGTATTATCTGACCCTTGGGGGTTGTCTTATTAGGCCTAGTTACCTATCTGCCTGTTCTTGGCGAGTTTTTATATTTATCTAATGGTCGGGGTACTCAGAATTGAACTGAGATCGCGCGCACCCCATGCGCGCATACTGCCGTTATACTATACCCCGAAACGAACATGCCTATTATACCCTATTGCGAAAATTTACATTTTCTCTATAATGACTATTAGATTAGCAAAAAACCCGAAAGTTTATGCCTAAAAAAGCCAAAGAAGAAAAAGCCAAGGTTTCCAATATTACCGACAACAACGACCGTTTAACTGCCGTTAAGATCGCCATGCAGCAAATCACCAAGCAGTTTGGTGAAGGTGCCATCATGCACATGGGTTCCGACAAAATTAATGAAAAAATCCCCGTCATTTCTACCGGCTCCATTAGTCTTGATCTCGCTCTCGGCGTTGGCGGTTTCCCCAAAGGCCGCATTGTCGAAATTTACGGTCCGGAGGCGTCCGGTAAAACCACTCTTGCCCTTCACGTTATCGCCGAAGCTCAAAAAGAAGGCGGTGTCGCCGCTTTCATTGATGCTGAACATGCCGTCGACCCTACTCGCGCCAAATCCATCGGTGTCGATCTCGACAGCCTTTTACTTTCCCAGCCGGACAATGGTGAACAGGCTTTGGAAATCGCCGAGACCCTTATCCGTTCCGGCGGTGTTGATGTTGTGGTTATCGACTCCGTTGCCGCCCTCGTTCCTAAAGCCGAAATTGAAGGCGAGATGGGGGATGCCTCCATGGGTATGCAGGCTCGTCTCATGAGCCAGGCACTCCGTAAAATTACCGGTGCCATTTCCAAGAGCAAATGTATCGTCATTTTCACCAATCAGCTTCGCGATAAAATCGGCGTCATGTTTGGCAATCCGGAAGTGACGACCGGTGGTAAGGCTCTCAAATTCTATGCTTCCATTCGTATTGATATGCGCAAAATCGGTAACATTCAAGAGGGCGAAGAGATAGTCGGTTCCCGTCACCGCGCTAAAGTGGTCAAAAATAAAGTGGCCTCACCTTTTAGATCGGCCGAGTTTGATATCTTGAATATTGGTGGCATTAGTAAACTAGGTGACCTTCTTGATACGGCCATTACTTATGGCGTCATCGAAAAAGCCGGTGCTTTCCTCAAATACGGCGGTGAAACCATCGCTCAAGGCCGTGATGCCGCCAAAGCTATTTTGGCTGAGAAACCGGAACTGGTGGACAAGATCAAGAAAGAAGTCATTGAAAAAGTCAATGCCGGAGTCGTCCCTACCAAGTGACATTCGGGCCAGTCTTATCAAATATGCCGCCTTTTGTCTTTCCCGAAGACCCTATTTTCGGGAAACCTTACGCCAAAAGCTGGTTCTTCGCTCCAAGAAGTTAAAATTTTACGACTCTACACCAATAATTATTGCTATTCTAGATGACCTTCAAAAGAGCGGTTATCTAAATGATTCTTATCTTGCCGGTGCCTTTGTCCGACGTCAGCTAGGCAAAGGCTATGGTCCCAGAATCATCAGTTTAAAGCTAGGTAGACTTCATTTGGACAAAAATACCGTCGATATTGCTCTCGACGAAGAAGCCACCCCCGGTCAACAAATTGAAACCCTCAAAAAATATTCTGCCAAATACGGATCTCTAGATAGACGAAAATTAATTTCCCGCCTCTACTCCCGAGGCTTTACTTCGTCAGTAATCAACAAAGTATTTGACTCCGAGTATATTGAAGACTAAAATATGGTTACTAATCTAAGAAGTCTATCTTAAAATTACGCAATGCTCGATTTACGCTACACCAATATACATAAGACTCAGTCGCTCCGCGGCTGATTTTGCGCGTTTTCCGAAAGTTTCTTAGACTAGGTTTATTATTTTGAACATAAACCATGTCGTTACTATCCATTTTTAAGACCAACCTTTTCAAGGCCGAATCGACCTCGCCTTCTGTCACCAAGAAAGAAGAATCCAAAGTTACTGCTCCGGTCAAGAAAGAAGAACCCAAAGTCGTCATCCCCACGATAGACACCACCGCTATTATCGCCCAAGCTCAAGCCCTTGCTCAAACTCAAGCTCGTGAGATTATTTTGGCCGCCAAAGATGAAGCTTTCAAACTCAAAGATCAAGGCATTAAAGACGCCCGCATTCAGCTCGAAGATATTGAAATCAGAGCCAAAAACATTACCCAAAAACAACAAAGCCTGGTCACTCAAGAAGATCAACTCAAAAAACAAAAAGTTTCTCTTGATGATGAACAGAAACAAGTTGCTGACATGAAAGTTAAAATCAGCGATCAAGAAGCCGCCATGGCCAAAAAATTGGAAAAGATCGCTTCCCTAACTACCGAACAAGCCAAAAAAGAACTTCTCTCTCAAGTGGAAAAAGGCTCTTCCCAAGAAATTGCCCGTATTATCAAAGAAACGGAAGAAAAAGCTAAAATCGAAGCCGATGATCTCGCTAGAGAGATTTTGGTCGACGCCATGCGTGCCGGTGCCACCGATTATGTCGCTGAATATACCGTATCCACCGTTCCGATCCCCGATGAAGAGACCAAGGGCCGTATCATTGGTAAAGACGGTCGCAATATCCGCATCTTTGAAAAGGTATCCGGTTGTGATGTCTCCATGGACGATGCCCCCGATGAAGTTAAACTGTCCAGTTTTGACCCTGTCCGTCGCGAAATTGCCCGTGTTACTTTAATTCGCTTAATTAAAGATGGTCGTATTCACCCCGCTCGCATCGAGGAATATTTCGAACGTTCTCGTCGCGATGTCGAACAGGTCATGTTCCAAGAGGGCCAGAAACTTTGCCACGCCGTTGGTGTCTACAATATGCCCCGTGACATCATCGCTGTCTTAGGCCGTTTCAAATTCCGTACCTCCTATGGTCAGAATATGATCAGCCACACTTTAGAAGAAACCAGAATTGGTATTAAACTCGCCAACGAAGTTGGGGCCAACGTTGACACAGTCCGTCTTGGTTGTCTCTTACACGACATCGGTAAGGTTCTTGAAGGCGAAGGTAATCATGTCCAGCTTGGAGTCGACTATCTCAAGAAATTTAATATCCCTCAAGTGGCTATCGATTGCGTCGCTCAGCACCATGAGGACGAAGAATTTACTTCGGCTGAGTCCATGATCGTCTATATCTCCGATGCTATTTCCGGCTCTCGTCCGGGTGCTCGTCACGAAAATACCGAGGAGTATGCCAAACGTATTACCCAGCTGGAAGTTATCGCTAAGAAACATCCTGAGGTTGAAGATGCCTATGCCATCTCCGCCGGTCGTGAAATCCGTGTCATCGTCAATCCCGGCAAAGCCGGAGACGATCAACTTCCGATCCTGGCCCAAGCTATTCGTGATGAAATTAGATCAACCATGACTTTCCCGGGCACAGTCAAAGTTAATGTTATTCGCGAAACTAGAGCCGCCGAGATTGCCAGCTAAAACCTGCCTGCCGGCAGGCAGGCTTGCAAAATACCATCTTTTGATGGTAACATCAGCTAAATTAATACTTATCCTGCCCCGCACCCCCAGGAGGGGAAAAAAAATATGACCAAACAAACTCTTGTTGGTATCGTTTCTAAAAAAGTTCATTTGACCAAAAAAGCCGTCAAAGAAACTGTTGATTCCTTTTTCGAGGAGTCCATTATTGCTCTTGGTAAAGGCGAAAAGGTCGTTATTTCCGGTTTTGGCACTTTTTATGTTGGTAAAGTCGATGACAAACAAGTAGTTCCTTTTGGTAATGAAGGCAAGAGACAGGTCGTCAAAGGACACAAAGTCATCAATTTCCACGTTGGCAAACCGTTAAAAAAGAAGGTTTGGTAAATGCCGAGGGTTTTTATAAAAACTTTTGGTTGTCAGGCCAATAAATCGGACTCGGAAAGAATTTTAGGCGATTACTTTGCCCGCGGTTTTATCGAAACGGATTCTTGGCGGGATGCTGATGAAATTGTTCTTAATACCTGTTCCGTCAGACAATCGGCCGAAGATCGCGTTCGCGGCTTTCTTCTAAATCTCGATAAATATCTCGCACAATCAGGCAAAGTCAAACCTAAGGTCATTCTCACCGGTTGTATGTTGCATTTTAACGAAAAAGAACTGAAAACTCTTCTTCCGGAAATTGACGAAATTCTTCCCCTTTCTGAAGTCGGTTTTAATCAAAAAGTCATTCGTAAAGACAAACTCAATGCCTGGGTCCCTATCTCTACCGGTTGCAACTCCTTTTGTACCTACTGTATCGTTCCATTTTCCAGAGGTAGAGAAAAATCCCGTCCCGAAGCGGAAATTATCCAAGAGGTCGAATCTCTTATTAAGGAAGGTTACCGAAACATTAATCTCCTCGGCCAAAATGTTAATTCTTACGGCTTGGAAAAATCGGGGATTACTCTTCGTAAACTTTACATGGACAAAGAGAACTTTCGAGAATCCTCCATCCCCTCAAATGAGTCACAATACATGAGACCCACAGCCACACCACCCTTTGTCCAACTTCTCCAAAAGATTACCGCCATCAAGGGAGTTGAAAAAATAACATTTTTCACTAGTAACCCTTGGGATTTTTGGGATGAACTTATCGACGAAATCGCCTCAAACTCCAAAATTGATCGCTTTATTCATCTGCCGGTTCAATCGGGTAGTAATCGTATTTTAAAACTCATGAATCGTGGCTATACCCGGGAATCCTACCTCTCTTTAGTTAATCGAATTAGAACCAAAATCCCCGCAGTCGTTTTTGGTACCGATATTATTGTTGGTTTCCCGGGTGAAACAAATGCGGATTTTCAAGATACCTTGGATCTTATCAACGAAGTAGGTTTTAAAGTCGCCTTCGTGGCCAGATATTCACCCCGACCCGGAACGGCATCCTCTTGTTTATATCCCGATGACATCTCGGCAAAAGTCAAAAAAGAACGGTGGGAAATTCTGGACAAAATTGCCAATAAAGATAACCTCTCCACCCGCCCCCTAATTCCCTAAAAATGGAAAAAGAAATATTCAAAATTATCGTTATCTGCGGACCAACCGCTTCGGGAAAGACCAAATTAGCACTTCAATTGGCTAAAGAGTATCCTCGAGTTAATCTTCTTTCTGTTGATTCTCGCCAAGCGTATGAAAGTCTGGACATTCTTACCGGTAAAGATATCCCGGGAGATCTTCCGCCATCTATTTCCATATTTGGTCACGACCTATTTAAACCGGACGAAAGAGCCAATCTTGCCGATTTTGTTCGTTTTTCTCAAGACGTTATTGCCCAATCAATCAAAGAAAAAGTACCCCTCATCATTGTTGGCGGCACCGGTCTTTATCTCAAAGCCATCACCCAAAATCTCTCCAATGTCTTGGTACCACCGGACGAGAAACTTCGCCAAAAACTCGAAAAACTATCCTTGGAACAATTACAAAATTTTCTTAAAGAAAAAGATAACAAAAAATTCTCTACCCTCAATCGATCGGATTCTATGAATCCACGCCGTCTGATCAGGTATATTGAAATAGCCCAAAGACCCCCCCATAAAGGCTCTCAAAAATTACCTACCGACACAATCAAATTTATTTGGTTTGGCCTAATGCCGGATAAAACTACATTAAAAAATAACATTCATCAACGTGTCCTAGAAAGGCTCAAAAAGGGTGTCATTGCGGAGGTCGCTCACCTTCTTAAAAAATATCCCAACCGAAATTTACCCATTTTTTCCAGTTTGGGTGTTTCCCCAATAATTGCTTTTCTGGATAGGAAAATTAGTGAAAGTCAGTTAATTGATCTCTGGACTAAGGCTGAGGTTGACTATGCCCGCCGGCAAGTCGTTTGGTTTAAAAAACAACCGGAGATTATTTGGTATGATAAAGATATAGACAAAATAGTCTTAAAAAATGCTTAAAAAACGACGAATCACCATTGATATCTCGATAGCCTCCATTTTTTGGATTTTGGTTGTCATTGCTTCAGTTTTTTTCCTGGCTATCACCTATAAAATTTTGATTCTCCTCTTTGCCTCACTCATTATTTCTTTTTCCATCAGCCCGCTTGTTCAAAAACTGGAAAACAAAAGGATTCCTCGTGCGCTTTCTTCGATCGTAATTTTGATCGCCATTATTGCTATTTTTGTTTTTGCCATTTCCACCCTTATCTCTCCGATAATTGCTCAGACTCAACAACTTATTCAAAGATTGCCCGATTTAGCCAATAAAGTACTACCATATCAGTTGGATTTCAATGATTTTTCGTCACAATTTAGCAGCGTTCCTGGAAAATTTGTCAACATCGCCCTCGACACGATGACCGGAGTCATCTCAGTTTTGGCAGTCGTTGTCATGAGTTTTTACCTACTCCAAGAAAGATCCAAAATACAAAGTCACCTCCAATTCTGGTTTGCCGAAAAAGGGGAGACCTGGTACAAAGTTATTACCGAACTGGAAAAACAAATCGGTAATTGGTTAAGAGGAGAACTGATCCTAATGTTGATTATCGGTATTCTTGCTTATCTTGGCTTCACTATTATTGGAATACCCTACGTACTTCCTTTATCGTTAATCGCCGGTTTGCTGGAAATTATCCCCAACATTGGACCTATTGTCGCCGCTATTCCGGCCGCTATTGTCGGTTTTTCCATTTCTCCAACCATGGGTATTTTCGCCATACTGGTTTCCTTATTGATTCACCAACTGGAAGGTAACCTCATCACCCCCACCGTTATGCGACATGCCGCCGGCTTGAATCCCATTGTAACGATTTTGGCTATTATGATCGGTTTAAAGATTGGCGGACCACTTATGTCGATTCTTGCCATTCCGCTTGTTCTTTCCGTCAGAGTTATCCTCACTCACCTTAAGCTCAACGAGAACACCAATATTCCGGAAATTCATTAATCTACCTCAGACCCTTTCGGGACTCCCGGGCCATAGTAAGCCGGATTTTGTCTAGGAGAAACATCTATCTAATGCTCGAGACTTCTGGGACGGAAAAGATACCTTAATCCCAATTCGTCGATTGCAGCGGGGCGGGTTACCACTTGCTTAGAATTACTTCTAAGCAATCTCTTGTATCCAAGAGCGTTTCACCTTTATTCGTCTCTGTGGCCCTATCGCGCTTCTCAAGTCACCTTGAGAAGAACCAGGTTTCCCTGGCCACCCTATCTTTTAGCTGTCCGGACTTTCCTCCCCACCATAGGCGGGGCGTTTCTCACCAGCACCCGGGAGTACCACTATTATATAGTAAAACCCATAATATTGCACACCATTGACTATGACTCTTATCCCTTATAAGATAGAGCCATGCAAACAAACGTTTTTTATTCTTTCGAAAACTCTCTCTCTTATGCCTTCAATCAAGTTGTGGTTGGTATTGTTGGTTTTATACCCAACCTTTTGGGTGCGTTAGTACTCTTCCTTTTGGGTTTACTTCTTGCCAGCTGGCTGAGATCTCTCACTATTAAGCTGATTAACCTCACCAAACTCGGAGGTTTGTTTAAGAATGTTGCCATCAAAGAATTTTTAAAAAACGCCCAAATTACCGGCAAGATTGAAAATGTTGTCGGTGAAATAGTTCACTGGATCGTGATCATTCTCTTTTTTGTTGCCAGTATCAACGTACTGGGCTTAACTTCCGTCAGTGATTTTCTCAACAACATTATCCTGGGCATACCCACCATTATTGCCGCGATTATTATTCTTGTTGTTGGTGTGGTTGTTGCTGGCTTTTTGGAAAAAATGGTTAAGGGCTCCCTCGGTTCCCAAGACCCGGCCTTCTCTCGCCTAATTGGTAAAATCGTCAGCTACGCCACTTTAACTCTGTTTATCTTGGCAGCCATTTCTCAGCTGGGTATCGCACGTTTCTTTATCGAAACCACCTTTACCGGCTTTATTGCCGCTTTAGCCCTAGGTATTGGTATTAGCCTCGGTCTTGGTTCAAAAGATCTAGTTAAAACTCTTCTGGAGGGTTGGTATAAGAAGGTTACCAAAAAAGGAAAGTAATTTTTTCTTTCTCCACTAAAAAACCCAAGGTCGATTACTCTCTCTTGGGTTTTTTAAACGGAGCTTATTTGGCGCCGATTTTGAACATCTTGGTTCCACAGGTGGGGCAAACAGCCTTAACTGCTGGTTTACCATTCTTCATGGTAACGGATTCGAAATTAGCCACATCTTTCTTGGCTCTACATTTTACACAATAGATTTGCATTTACTTGGTTCACCCCCTTTCATGTTGTTAGTGCCTTGATAAATACTGCCATAAAGCTAACTCCAAGGCTAGGACAAGCATAGATAGAAGAAAAGTCTTTGTCAAGTCCAATCGTAAATATTTTCGTCCAGGTTCACTCATCACATCTACGATTTTTTCTTTCTTTGTGCCTGTATTTAACCATTCTTCCTTCACTTGAAACATTTCACCCTCTTTTTTATGCTGTTCGCTTCTTACTTTTTCCTTTTTCGTTTTTCTATTTTTTGACATATTTTGTATAGTAAACTTGATATGTCTATGATACCAACAATTTACCTTTATGGAGTGGCCGCTCTCTGGCTCACCGTTATTACTGTTCTTTTAACCAGGATGTTGCTCCATTACAAAAATCTTACTGCCGACATTTCCAAAAAGGATCTTATCTCATCTCTTAACCACCTGATCTCAATTTCAGAAAGAAACTCTGAAGATATCAAACTTTTAACGGAAAAACTGAATAAAGAAGTCAAAGAAAATAAAAGACATCTCCAAAAAATTGGCTTCAAACGTTACAATCCTTTCACTGATACCGGTGGTGATCAAAGTTTCACCACTGCATTACTAGATGACTTAGGGGATGGAATTATGATAAGCTCATTACATAGTCGCGAAAACACCCGCCTCTACGCCAAAAGAGTTACAGGCGGCAAAGTGGACAGTCAGGTCCTCAGTAGCGAAGAACAAGAAGTTATCAAACAAGCTCTAAAATAATCCATGCCTTCTGCCAAACATTTCCCTCTCAAAACCATTATTGTTCTAGTCGTCACCTTTTTTGTTTCTGGTGGCCTTGCTTATGCTACCGTTCCGGCATCGGGCGGCGTTTTGATCTCTCCGAAAACAGAAACCACCGATACCGCCGTTAAATCCACTGGTTTTGGTCAGTTCGCCAATGAACCACAGACGGAAGTTTGTCCGATAAACGGCAAACTCTATAGCAAGTCCGAGGAAGCTCTTTGGCAAACCCGCCGACCTATTTTAGCCATGATCGAAAATCATATTGACGCTCGTCCCCAATCCGGTCTTTCGTCTGCCGACGTCGTTTATGAGGCTGTCGCTGAAGGTGGTATTACTCGTTTCATGGGTGTCTTTTACTGCGGTGCCCAAGCTGACGCCGCCAAAGTTGCCCCGGTCAGGTCTGCCCGTATGTATTTTGTCGATATTGCGACCGAGTACAACACCCCGGTTTATTTACATGTCGGCGGCGGTAACTGTAGTCGTGATCAGGCTTCAGGTCAGTGCACTTCCGATCCCCGAGCTATGGCCATCGAAGAATTAGCCAGACTCGGTTGGAGAAAACCGGGTGGTAATGATTTTGACAGCACTGCAGACATTGGAATGCCCGTCCTTGGCCGTGATTACAATCGTCTTGGCCCTGACAAGGTTTTGGCTACCGAACACACTATGGTTGGCTACCTGCCCGCAGCTTGGAACGAGGCTCAAAAACGCGGTTACACTTCGGCCATGCCGAATGGCACCACTTGGTTAAGTGGTTTTAAACCTTGGAAAATCGACGCCACTGTTCCCACCACGGGTACAGCCGCTACTGATGTTAAATTCGAGTTCTGGAAAGGTTATACCGATTTCGATGTCGAATGGAAATATGATGCCGCCACCAGTACCTATCTCCGAAGTCAGGGTGGTGCTATTGCCACAGACCTCGAAACCAAGCAACAGCTTAGTGCCTCCGATGTTGTTATTGAATATGCCAAAGAAATCGACGACCTCGATGAACATTTACACCTTTTCTATGGTGTCATCGGCAATGGTACCGGTATCCTCTTTAGAAATGGTCAAGCAGAGCAGGTCACTTGGAAAAAAGCCAAAGAAATGGATCGCACCATCTTCTATGACCAGTCCGGTAAGGAAGTTACCTTTGCTCCTGGACAAATCTGGGTAGAAATATTACCCATTGGTGACAAAGTCGAGTACAATTAGTCTACGGGCCTGCCCAATATATGGCCAAACTATCAGACTTAATCATTTCGAAGGTTAGAGTTAAACTCCTAAAGATTTTTCTTGCGGACTCGAAGAATATGTTCTATGTTCGTGAGTTAACCCGTTCCACCAAGGAAGAAATCAATGCCGTTCGTCGTGAACTGGATCACCTTCAAAAAGCAGGGCTTTTAAAAAGCGAAAAACGCGGTAATCGCCTCTATTACTCTGTCAAAACCTCCTTTTCCCTCTACCCCGAGCTTTCCAATCTCGTGTCCAAGTCCACTGGTTTAGGTAGACTGGTTCTCAAAAACCGCAGCAAACTCGGTTTTGTTAAATACGCTTTTATCTCTCAAAAGTTGGCTAGGGGACTGAAACGAGATCCGGAAGAAGTTGACCTCGTTCTTATTGGCAAAATCATCATGCCTCAAGTTGCCATCTTGGTGAAGTCTGCCGAAAAACTCCTCAATACCGAAATCAATTATTCTTGCATGACCGAAGACGAATTTAATTATCGCAAAAATCATCAAGACCCTTTCATTATCAAAGTTCTTCTTCAACCACGTATTACTCTTCTCGGAGATGAAATTCAGCTGTTAAGTTAATGGCGACTCAAAAAATTCTCAAGGTCGGCAACTCCTTAGGAATTACTCTTCCTTCTAATTTAGTCAAAGACCTCTCCCTCAAGCCCGGGGATCTCGTCGACGTTGTTCGCGAAATCACCAATGTCCTCACGATCAACTTTGTCGACAGTCATCAACTTAGTTTGGGACTTTCTCCTCTAAATAGGCGTAAAAAACATCTATAATTCATAACTATGTCCTTGTCAAAACCACAAAAGGTTTTTATCTTTATCGCGCTTCTTGTTCTCGTTAGTTTGTATATTGATCTTCCGACCAAGATCTTTAATTTCATGGTTCCTCGTCCCGATATTAAAATTGGTAATCTTGATTTTTCCCAATCAATCCCTCTTAGTGAGGGTCTGGATATCAAAGGCGGTCTTCAAGTTACTCTTACTGCCGATATGAAGGATATCTCGGCCGCCGATCGTCCTTCTGCCCTTGAATCGGCCAAAGAGGTCATCGGCAGACGGATTGACCTTTTTGGTGTCTCCGAGTCCGGTATCAAAACCGCCGTCTCAGGGAACGATTATCGTCTTATCCTCGAACTTCCCGGCGTTACCGATTCTCAGCAAGCCCTCGATCTGATTGGTCAAACGGCCAAGTTGGAGTTTGCTCTTCCTGTTTATACTCCCGGAAAAACTGCAACCGAGTCAGCCACCCTTACCGGTTTTACTCCTACCGATCTTACCGGTGCCGATCTGGCCAGAGCCGCCGTTACCTTTCAAACTCAAGACAGTCAGCCGGGTGTTTCTTTAACTTTCAAAGACTCCGGTACAGCTAAATTTGCCAAGCTTACCAAAGAAAATATTGGCAAGCCTATTGCCATTTTGCTTGATGGTGATCCTATCACCATGCCTACGGTTCAAGTTGAAATTACCGACGGCAATGCCCAGATCACCGGCAAATTCACCACCGAAGAAGCCAAAGCCCTTGCTGTTCAACTCAATGCCGGTGCCCTTCCTGTTCCAGTCAGCGTTCTCAGTCAAAACAGTATTCCAGCCACGCTAGGAGCTGACTCTATAAGAAAGAGCGTCACTGCAGGCGCCATCGGCCTTTTCATGGTTGTCTTCTTTATGATCGCTTATTACGGTCGTCTTGGCCTGATTGCTTCTATTTCTTTAACCATTTATGGTCTTGTTACCCTCGCTCTCTACAAATTAATTCCCGTTGTTTTAAGTCTTCCGGGAATTGCCGGCTTCTTGCTTTCGGTCGGTATGGCCGTTGATAGTAACATTCTTATTTTTGAGCGTTATAAAGAAGAGATCCGCGCCGGTCGTCAACCGAAAGTGGCCATGGAGCTTGCCTTCGGCCGAGCTTGGAATAGCATCAAAGATGCCAATGCCGCCACCATTCTCACTGGCACCATTCTTTTTAATCCTCTTAACTGGCCATTCCTCAACACTTCCGGCTCGGTTCGCGGTTTTGCTTTCACTCTTGTTCTTGGTATTTTGATCTCACTCTTCACCGGCTTAGTCGTCACCAGAAATTTCCTCCGATTATTTTACAAAGAAAAATTATCTACTAAAGACTCAACTCAAAAACTATGAACTGGATGAAGCACATGTCTCTCTATTTTTTCCTTTCGGCTTTGGTCATTGTTCCCGGTTTATTTTCCCTTGCACGCTACGGTCTGCGTTTATCTATTGAATTTACCGGTGGTTCACAATTAACTATCACTCAGATTAGCCAGGATCCAAATAGTATTGCGCAGTCCTTCAAAAGTTATTCACCTTTTATTGTCGATAGTAACTCCAATAGTCTCTCTCTCAAAATGAAAGCGATTTCTCAAGAGGAAGTTACCAAAATTATTGGCGATCTCAAAAAAAATAATCCGAACATCAAAACTACCGATTTTGAAACCATTGGTCCGGACCTCGGTGCCGAGACAATCAAGAAGACCCTTAATGCCCTCATGTTGGTTAGTATCGTCCTTATTCTTTACATCAGCTATGCTTTTAAACAGCTCAAGTTCGGAGTCTGCGCCGTTTTGGCTGCCTTCCATGATGCGGCCGTTGTTTTGGGTTCCTTTTCCCTTCTTGGTCATTTTGCCGGTGTCGAGGTTGATCTCTTATTTGTTACTGCTGTTCTCACCATGCTTTCCTATTCGGTTCATGACACGATCGTCGTCTTTGATCGTATTCGTGAACTGTCCCATTTCAATAAAACTACCGACTTCGAATCTCTAGCCAATCGGGCCGTCACCGAAACCATGGCCAGATCTCTTAATAATTCTTTGGCACTTATCTTTATGCTCCTCGCGATGTTCCTCATGGGCGGTGAAACGACCAAGTTCTTCGCGCTCGCTCTTCTCATTGGCACCGTCACCGGCACTTATTCCTCCACTTTCAATGCCACTCCGCTTCTTGTCCTTTGGAACCGCTATTTCGAAAAGAAAAAATAAACTATTTTCCCAACTCTTTAATTCGCTGAAGTAAATATTCCTTGTTGTTTTTACTGGTATCCTCCAACACTTCATCGAACAATTCCCTCAAAATTTTTCCAACAACCAGTCCCGGTTTCACTTTCAAAACTTCCATGACGTCTTTCCCATTCACCGCCATATCATTTATTTCCATCGGTTCATAGAGCTGTTCTCCAATCCGTTTTTGCAGTTCCATAAATCTCCAGCTGGTTGTCGTACTACCGCTACCTTTACGATCGGCAATCCGCAAAAGCACCATATCGGCGATATTTTCTTTACCTACTTTTCGGATAATCCGGCGGATTGCCGCATCCGTCATCTCCGGTTGATAAGCGAACATGTGCATTCTCACCAGAGTCACCACCTTGTCCGTCTGTTTATTGGTCAACCGCAATCTTTCGCAGATCTCTTTGGCCATTCTTGCCCCCACCACCTCATGGCCATAAAAGGTAATCATCCCTCTCGTTGGTTGTGTAAAACCACAATTGGCACACATCGTTGTTTCTTCGTCTAGGTCTCGGAACATCTTGCCGCATTTTCGGCACTTGTATCTTTGGCTTCTTGGTTTGCCGATATCGTGTATCAGTGTTGCCAGTCTTACAATTGGGTCGGGTGATGAACAATTTCTCAAACTTTCCAGTTCATGTTCCAAAACAGTCAATGTATGATGTCCCCCCTGCATCACCCCTCTTCCCTCCAATAGTTCGGGAATAATGTCTTCCATTAGTTCCGTTGAAATCAATAAACTTACTCCATCGGCCGGGTATTCCGACTCAATAATTTTCAATAGCTCATCTCTTACTCTTTCTCGGCTGATATTTTTCAGCAAATGCGCCTGAACGGCAATCGCCGCCAGAGTCTCTTTTTCAATGACAAAACCCAGCTTGGCTGCAAATCGGATTGCCCGCATCATCCTCAAGGCGTCTTCACCAAAACGTTTCTCCGGTTCACCCACCGCTCGAACCAGTCCTTGTTCAAAGTCATTCAAGCCATCCACCAAATCTATTAACTCAAACTTCCCGTCCGTCAGCCCTACCACCATGGCATTGATCGTAAAATCTCTACGCGTTACATCTTCCTCCAAAGTTTTTCCCCAGCTCACATTGTCCGGTCGGCGGAAATCGGAATATTCTTTTTCTGACCGATATGTCGTTATTTCATAAAGTTCTTTTTTGCCGTCCACTTCCAAGTCATACGACACTGTCCCGAAATCGTTATTGTAAAATGGTTGGCGGTTCTTTAAGACCTCCAAACTCTGTTCCGGTGTCGCATTTGTTGTTAAATCACAGTTCTCCGGTGTCTTTTCCAAGAGCAGGTTTCTTACACCACCACCCACCAAATAAATCTCAAATTCGGCCTCTTGATATTCCTTCATCACGGCCGTCAGTTCTTTCGGAATCAGAGCTATTTCGTCTGGGAAAAGGAATCTTTTATGCACGCCTAAATTTTATCACGCTAAACGAGGTAAAATACGCTTATGGAAATAAGCTTTGCGGATCTTCTGATTCAAGCCCAAGCCAAAAGAGACGATATCGACAAAGATAGACTGAAACAGGTCTATGATTTTGCATCGGAAAAACACGCCGACCAAATTCGTCAGACCGGTGAGTCATACATTACCCATCCGCTCGCCGTTGCTATCATTCTTGCCGGTTGGGGATTGGATCAATCTAGCCTCGAAGCCGCTCTCCTCCATGATCTTCCCGAAATGTCCGGTGTCACCATCGATGAAATCGGAGATCATTTCGGCGCTGAAGTTGCCGGTCTTGTCGAAGGAGTTAATCGCGTTGGTCAGGTTAAGCTTAGAGGCAGTCAGAACACCGAATTTTTGGAAAACCTACGCAAAATGTTTGTGGCTATGGCCCAGGATATTCGGGTTGTTCTTATCCGTTTGGCCGATCGTCTTCATAATGTCCGCACTCTCGACGCCGTTCCGCTTTCCAAACAAAAACGGATTGCCATGGAAACTCTTGAGATTTATGCCCCCCTTGCTGAACGTCTCGGTATGGGACAACTCAAAGGAGAGCTCGAAGATCTCGTCTTTCCCTATATCTATCCGGAAGAATATGCTTGGGTTTCCGCCATTGCCAAACCTCACTTTAAGTATTCCGAAGAAAATGTCTCGGAAATTATGAATAAGATTCGTCAACAATTGGTCAAACACGGTATCAAAGCCAGAGTTGAAGGTCGTCCCAAACGCAAATACAGCCTCTACAAAAAGCTTCTTCGTCCGGAAAACAATCGCGACATCACCAAAATTTATGATCTGATGGCCGTTCGGGTCATTACGGAAGATACTGCCAGTTGTTACTCCACTTTAGGTGTTATTCACCAGTACTGGAAACCGGTTCCTCAGTACGGTATCTCCGACTTTATTGCCCAACCAAAACCCAATGGTTATCAGTCAATTCATACCAAGATTTTTGATAACAAAGGTAACGTCGTTGAAATTCAAATTCGTTCCGAAGAAATGCACGCTCAAGCCGAATTTGGTGCTGCTGCCCATTTTGCCTATGCCGAAGCCAAAAGTCATGGTGCTTCTCATGCCGATCTCAAAGAAGGCACCGCCTTCAAAATCACGGAAAAGATGTCCTGGGTTAAACAGCTGGCAGGGTGGCAGCAACAACTCAGTAACCCTTCGGACTCGTTTGAAGAATTCAAATTGGATGCTCTTTCCCGTCACATCTACGTTTTTTCTCCCAAAGGTGACGTCTATGATCTACCCGAAAATTCTACCCCCGTCGACTACGCTTTTGACGTTCACTCCGATCTGGGCTACTTTATTCAAACAGTCAAAATTAATGGCAAGATTGTTCCCCTTGATTATCAGTTAAAAAGTGGTGACATCATTGAAATTCAAAAATCAAAGACGCCCAAACTTCCTAATCGCAACTGGCTTCGTTTCGTTAAAACTCATAAAGCCAAGGAAAAAATCCGCAAAGACCTTCAGGATCAGGCTAGTTAGTATAAAATTAAGGAGATTACATGAAACTAAAATTATCTCCAATTCCACACCTTCGGTTCTACCTCAATATTTTGGCCTTGTGTAGTCTCTCCCTTTTTTTGATTTTTTTCCCGATTTTAAAAACACCAACAACTGTTACCGAACCCTTAGTTAAAGCTGATTTCGTTAGCGAACCACCCTTACCTGTTTCCCAGAATATTCCGGCACCCGAGCTCACTGCCACCGGTATTTATATTTCCGATCTGGATACTGGTATTGTCCTATACCAAAAAAATCCCAACCAGAGGCTCAAACCCGCTTCTCTTACCAAAATTATGACCGCCCTTGTTGCTCTCGATTATTTTGATCCGGACACCATTATTTCCGTCAAAAATGGTCCTAATGCGCAGGGTAGTACTGCCAAACTTAAACAAGGCGACCAGCTCATCGCTTCGGACATGCTCTATGCCCTCCTTGTCCCCTCCGGTAACGACGCCGCCCTTTCCCTAGCCGAGAACTATCCCGGTGGCTACCAGGCCTTTGTTGACCGGATGAACTCAAAAGCCATAGAAATGGGCCTACAAAATACCCACTTTGTTAATGTCTCCGGTGTCGAAAGTCCGGACCATTACACTTCCGCTTACGACATTGCCATGATTGCCAAAAGTGCCCTTAATCGCCCTCAATTTGCCCAGATTGTGTCTACCCAGAAAATTACCCTAAAGAGTCTAAACGGCGCTATCTACCCCCTGGAAACTACCAACACACTCTTGGGAGAGCCGGGCGTTTTTGGTGTCAAAACCGGCTGGACCCCGGAAGCGGGGGAGTGTTTGGTCATTCTTGTTGAAAAAAACAATCGTCGCGTCCTTATCAGTCTTTTAAACAGCAAAGATCGTTTTGGTGAAGCCCAAAAACTATTTGACTGGGTTTTTCAAAACTATATTTGGAAATAAATTACTGAGTCCAAACGTCATTCACCGCCGAGACATAAGCCGTGAACCCCTGATCTCCTAAAAATATATAAATCGGCATAGCGTAACCGGTAGTTGCATCCGCATCAAAATAACCCAGGAAAATTCTCCTTATCTTTACCTCGGACGTATCGTTAGTTCCGGAATAAACATAACCACCTCCATTTTGCAGCTCAGCCCACGCTTCTTCACCGGTTTTTATTGGATATGTGCCGTTCGTTGCATAGTCGATATTGTTATAACCGTAATCCATGTTAATTACATTGTTATTTACACTATTTGATCCGGAAACCACCACTCGCACGACTCCTTTATTTGGATCTAAATTGTAGAAAGGGTATGTTGCTTTAATCGCTTTTGTTTTACTGGTTGGGTCAATTTCGTCGATATTTTTTCTAAACAAATCTATCTGCACAAAATCGGCGTCGGAAAGCGATAATGCCGTTCCCAAACTTCCACCGATATCTTTAAGGTAGGATACTTTTTCCACACCCACGATATCTGAACTTAAAAGGCCAACCTGTGTCAAATAATTTTCTGTACTTGTGATTACGGCTTTATCTGACGCGAAACTGGCTGTCGCGGCCAGAGTTGGATTATTTTGCCATTGTCTGGTTAAACTAAAGTGGCCACTTACAATGTTCATATCCAGTTTTGAACTCAATTGATCTTGATTAGTCCAAACGTACTCGGATGCTGATTGTTGATTCGGCGCAAACAAAAATCCTAAAGCCGCCGCTACCTCTATCGCTTTATCGGAGTCCGAAAAGGAACTCTTTTTAATCGGTTCCGAATACACATACATTCTGTCTACAAAAGTCGGGATCGTCCCGGTTGGTAATTCCAAAGATAATTTTGGTCTACTTGAGCTACTCGGAAAATTTATCTTTGGCAGTTTCCCAAAATCTACCGTTGGTTGGGGTAATGCCGCGGGGTGAGTCGTTTTATAGAGGTTAATTACTGCGATACCCACGTACCATAATATCGTGATTCCCACAAAGCCGATTGCCCCGAATTTAATTACTTTTCTGGCCGTTGCCGATGTCTCTGTTAATGTCGTCATAGACTAAATAAAGTATACTATCACTATGGCTGATACGCACGTTAGAACTCGAATTGCCCCATCACCAACTGGGATCCCCCACATTGGTAATACCCGCACCGCCCTTTTTGATTATCTTCTTGCCAAAAAATACAATGGCGAGTTTATTTTGCGCATTGAAGATACCGATCAAGAACGTCTTTTTCCCGACGCTATTGATAAAATATACGAAATCCAAAAATTTCTTGGCTTAATTCCCGACGAAGATCCGGTTGTTGGTGGTCCTGTCGGTCCCTATGTTCAGACCCAGCGTCTCGACCTCTATCAAAAATATGCCGAAGAACTGGTTAATATTGGTGCCGCTTATTACTGTTTCTGTTCGGAAGAGAGATTGAAAGAACTTCACGAAAAAGATCAGTTTGCCAAATACGATCGTCACTGTCGCAACCTTTCTCCCGAGGAAGTCAAAGCCAAACTTAATTCGGGAGCTCCCTACGTTATCCGCGCCAAAATTCCGGAAACCGGTTTTACCGTTTGGCATGATTTGGTCCAAGGAAAGCTCAGTCTTCCGAATACCGAATGCGACGATAAGGTCTTGATGAAAACCAATGGTATTCCTACCTATCATTTGGCTGTCGTCGTCGATGATCATTTGATGAAAATCAGTCACGTTCTCCGCGGTGTGGAATGGATGATGTCTACTCCGGTTCACCTTTTCCTTTATGAAGCTCTTGGTTGGGAGCCACCCATTTTGGCCCATGTTCCACTTCTTTTAGGGCCCGATAAAAGTAAACTGTCCAAACGTCACGGTGCCAAATCGGTTTTGGAATATGCCGCCGATGGTTACCTTCCCGAAGCCATTAATAATTTCCTTTTTTATCTTGGTTTCTCCTACAAAGACAACTCTGAACTACTCACTTTAGAACAGATGATCGCTGTTTTTGATGAAAAAAAGATTCAAAGACAAAATGCCATTTTTGATATTCAAAAATTAAATTATCTCAACAGTCAGTGGATCAAAAAACTTGACTCCACCGACCTCTTTAATAGACTAAAGAGCTTTATTCCTGAAGATTGGCAAAAAGATAACGAAAAGGTGATATCCATTATCGATATTGCCAAGGAACGCTTATTCACCCTTGCGGATTTTATTCCTGCCGCCGAGTATTTTTTTAACACTCCCGTTGTTGATAAAAAGGCTATCTTAGACCAATCTGCCCATTCTGAAGAAGAAACCAAAAAATGGTTTTCTTCTGCTATGACACTTATTGAAAAAACAAACGACTTTACTACGGAAAACCTGCACCAAGAATTTTCTTCCTTACAGAAAGATTCCGGTTTTACCCCTCGCGAAGCTTTTATGTCTCTCCGCATTGCCATTTCCGGTCGCCCCGTCACCCCACCCCTTTTTGACTGTTTTGTTATCTTAGGAAAAGAAGAAACACTTAAACGGATTAAGGCCGTTTTTGCCTAAAAATATGCCGGAAAGCAATCTTCAAAGTTCCATTGCCAAACTCGAAAAGAGATCTAACTCTCTCCGCAAAAAGATTCTCAAGAATCCCTCTGCCAAAAAGTTTTTTACCAAATCTACTCTTCTGGCTTACGATCTCCGCCAACGATCTTCCCGCTTATTGGCCGGCGCCGGTCTAGTCGGTAGTTTACTGGTAATGCCTATGTCTTCATCTCCCACTATTCCCACAGAGATAAATCAACCTGTTAGTTCGGATCTCACCAACCAACAAAAAATCTTAGGTAATCTTCAAGAGCTTATTCCCCACCAACCGGCCAAGTTGTCTCCCGATTCTGCCGCCAAAGTCGAATCACTTGTCTCAGAGAACACTAAAATTCCGGTAAAAACCACCCTTGACGATCAAACACTCAACCACGACGTTGGTTACATTGGTTTCGAACAACACCTCAAACGCTACCCCGGAGACTCGCTTGGTGGTCATGACGATCTTCAAGAGGCCGGCATGGCACCTGGTATTGGTGCCTTTGGTTACTTCGCCAATGATTCTCAGGACTTCACCACCAAGGCCTACCTGGAAGAAAAATATTACTGTGTTGTCCAAACCCTATATCTTCCCAACTGGGAAAAAGACTATCGTCAGCTAAAAGACTGGTATGCCTTTCGCAAAATGTTGGTCGTCAATCCCGTCAATGGCAACGCTATTGTCTGTGATATCGGCGACGCCGGGCCTGCCGACTGGACCGGCAAACAATTTGGCGGTTCTCCCGAAACCATGCAGTACCTGGATTTAAACAAAGGTCCCAAAAAAGGACTCGTCCTTATGATGTTTGTCGACGATCCGGATAATAAAATTCCCCTGGGACCGGTTAATTATTAAAAAAAATATGGCACCACTATTTTTTGACCATCTAGTCATCAAAACCGAAATCATTGAACTGATTAATCAAAAGGCGGAACCGGAAAACCAAAAAGGGAAGGCTCTTCAATTGGTCGATGACATTATCTATCAGGGGATTATCAACCATATCTTGGAAAGATTAAACCCCAAACATCACGAAACTTTTCTCTCCGAAGTCCACGAAAGGCCATATGATCCCGAGCTCATCGCTTACCTAAAAAAGCATATCGGTCCGGACATCGAAGATGAAATTCGTAAGGCCGGCAATAAAATTGTAAAAGACATCTTAAAAGATTTGCAATAATGTGCTAACCTTATAGACATGGAAGAAGAAAAATGTCCCCAATGTGGTGCACCTCTCGCCGCCGTTACCGAAACCCCTACCGGCCGCAAACTGCGCCGCTGTTCCAAAGGTGTTTGGAATACCGAAACTCACAAGACTGACGGTTGTGACTATGTCAAATGGCTCGAGGTCGAGGCTCAAACTCTTGATGAAAAATGTCCCAAATGTGGCCAACCCTTAGTTCTTCAAGTTACCCGCTTCGGCAAAAAAATGAAAAAATGCAGTACCGGCGGTTGGGATAAAGAAGCTAAAAAGGCGACCGGCTGTGACTATGTCGAATGGATCAACGGCACCACCGAAAAACTCGATGAAAAATGTCCCAAATGTGGTGAGCCACTTGTTCTTTACACTACTGCCGCCGGCAAAAAAATGAAAAAATGTTCAACCTCCGGCTGGGATCGGGAAGCCAAAAAAGCCACCGGTTGCGATTATGTTCTCTGGCTTAAAACCGAATATAAAGCCCAACCCACAAACGGTGAAGAGTTCCTCCCTCCGGAAGACATCTTCTAAAGAACTTTAGATTCCGATGTTATCATGGATTATATGGAAACTCCCCTAGAAGATATTGTTTTTAATGTATCACCAGACGTTATTGACTCGATTAAGATCGAGGCCTCAAATTTATCTCCCCAAAAAGAAAAAGAAATCGAAGATCTTTCCCAAGTAATCGGTAATAAATTTATCGAACTATATGGAGAATTTATGTCCCCAGAAAAACAAGCCATGATAAAAGAAATTCCCCATAAAATATTGGTCCTTCCTAGCGAAGGTTTCATCGGTTATCAAAAAGCTTGGATGAAAGAGAAGACTGTAAATAATCCTTCAACTCAAGGATATTTCACCATTATGGGAAACATAATCGTAGTCGACGAAAATAAAGCTCAGATAAAATCTGAAAGAATGAGTCGTTTTGGCGCAAAAGAAACAGATATTTTATCTGGTGTTATCGCCCACGAAGCAGCGCATTTCTTGGAAAATCAAGACTTGTCATTGATGTTCAAAGAGTTAGGAGCTAGTTTCTATGCAAAAAATATTCTCAGCAAATTAAACAAATGGAATTTAGTTAGCAGAAATGACCTACGGCGGGTGCTCATATACAAGAAACTAGTCGAAAAAATCGGTACCAATGTCCATGAAGTATTTTTTGGCAAAGATACAACAGACGAAAGTAAGTACAAAATATACGGATATTTATATAATATTCGTGACGAATTGGATAAGATTTTCCGATGAAATAAAAAGCCAACGATTTCTCGTTGGCATAGTCTATTTACAGGATAGCTTCTACTCCATATTGTTCGGCGAACATTTTGATGTTTTCTTCTTCTGTCCAGATGCCGCTAATATTATTCCACTTCACGACAGTCACGGGTGAATCCATCGTAATATCTTTGTAATATACCCATAAACCGCCCAACGTATCTTCTAGACTGGAAAATCCGTCGGCTTCCCATTCCTCTTGAGTTAATTGAGACAGTATTTTGTGTTGAACATCGTAGATATTTGCTTTTACTACCCACGATTCCAACTCATCACAAAGCATCACCGGTCCAACGTGATAATCTCTATGGCCTTCCCGGAAAGTAATACTTTTATATCCAGTCATCACATTGATTTTCATTTGGTGATTGTTCGATGCAATCAATATTGCTTGCAAAGCAGGTTTCATTTTTCCTCCGTTTTTTAGGGTGCTTTTCGGGTTATTCTATCACAATCATCAGTCTTACTGGTACAAATTATTTCTTCTGATGTATTCCGCCACTTCTTTGGTTACCAAACCCTCGATGGACTCACCGTTTTTGATTTTATTTCGAATTTCCGTACTGGTTACATCCAGTTGTGAAATGTCTAATATTTCGAAATTTCCCGGCAAATTTAATGTCCTTGGGTCTGTAAACCCTGGTCTCGGCAATATCAAAAAGTGATAATTTTTGTACAGTTCTTCCCCTCTGATCCATATCGCTTGCATCTCACATTTTCCGCCGAATCTCTCTTGTGGCACCACCGAATCCGCCCCGGTAAACCAAGTTATTTCGGCCTCGGGATATTCACCTTTAAAATGTTCGATTACCTCGATTGTTGGTGTATTGCCACTATATACATCATTAAATTTGATATTAAATTTTGTTTTTCCTTTCCACAACCACTCGGCCGGAAAAGTTAATAGGGTCATCGCCACCCGATTGTCCGGAGAAACAAAGCCATCCTTATCTGGTCTAACGCCGGAGGGAATCCAGTAAATTTCATCAAATCGACTGCTCTTCAATAATCCTTCCACCATATGTCTGTGTCCCAACTGTGGCGGATTCGCCGCCGATCCGCCAATTCCTATCCTTAATTTCTCCATATCTTTATCATATCCGAAGATCTCGTTTCTCTCATAGCGATTTTGCGATTTCGTATCTTTGTACCCTAAATGATACGTCTCGATTTTGTCAGAATTGATAATTCTGCATCTGGGAATTTATTTGCTGAGTTGCCGAATTCATTGCCGATATCGACAAAAGTACCATTACCACCACTGCGATAGCGGTTACGATAAGAGATATCCAGCCTATCCTTTTGGCTTTTTCATCCTCCGCCTTGATATATCTGATCGTCAAGCCAATTCCCAGAGGAGGCAAAATTGTACTTAAAACAAAAAGCCAAACCAAAGATCTTAAACTCATCGACACCGGCGGATTCTTCAATTTTTTCCCACAAAATGGACAAAAATATTGTTCAGCCACCACTGGTTTGCCGCAGTACTTACACACCGGAGCCATATTTATCTGCATATTTTGTTGGGGATCCACCCTTTCATTTTAGCATCCAATAAAGTTCTTTCATGCCCCACAACCTCGGATTTCAATGTGACGCTACAAATCATCTAAAATGTCTTTATATGAAGTTCCTCAAGTTTAATAAGAAGACCATTTTTAACGTCATCATTATCCTCGCTGTCGTTTTTACAGTCGTTGCGGCCGTCTATGCCGTCACCAGTGGTAAATCATATTTCACTCGACGAAGTATTCGAACCTTTGGTCAGGAAATAAAATCCTTCGGTATTTGGTCCCCTCTGATGATTTTTGCTCTCATATTGATAACCACTTTAGTGCCCCCGATACCTCTACCCACCAATCTGTTGGAAGCCGCCGGCGGTCTTATCTTTGGTTTTTGGCCTGGTTTGGTTCTAATTTGGGCATCGATGTTAATTTCGAACATTTGTGCCTTTTTTCTTTCCAAAATCATCGGCAAGCACTATCTATCTACTTTATCGAACAATAAATTTATTGGTTTTTACAAAAAGTATCTCGATCGCCGGGGTGCCTTGGCTGTTTTTGTTTTTAGGGCTACCATGTCCATGCCTTTTAATATTAGCTATCTGGCTGGCCTGGTACAGATGAAATGGCACAAATTTACTTTAGCTACCGCCCTCGGTCTTCTTCCTGAGACAGTTCTCTTTGTTTATTTAGGTAGCTTGATATCTGAACGTATGCGTTTGCATATCCGCCTCTCGCTAATCGTCGTCATCTTAATTATTTTAAGTATTCTTCCGTCATTAATACTCTGGTTAATCGGTTACTTTCAATCAAAGAAAAACAAATTATCCATAAAACAACTTTAACGACATCTTCTCCTTTTTATCTCAGTTGATCCAAAAGACAACAGGGCTACCACCAACACTACAAACGAGACAGTCATCACCGATCTTCCCATCTGAAATTGATCCCAAAAGGGGCTCATACACTTATTGAAGTCAGCTAAGGTTCCATTGCTGGAATAGCAAATTCTCAGGTAATCGTTGGTCGTTAAAGAAGTAACGTTAATCCAAAAAACAAAAAACAATATCAAAGCAGATCCGGCCACAATCAACAAAACCCCTCGTATATTTTCCATTGACAATTTTCTCATTACAACCTAAATAATAGCAGGTTCCACCCAAAAATTAAATTAATGTGTTTTTGTGTAAACCACCATCTTCGCCGACATACCGTTTTTTATTTCCGGATATGTCGTCGAGTCAAATTTCGCGTAGATTGTAAAATGTTGGGTAGTTCGTTCGGTCGAAGTGGAAAAAGAAAATGTGGAAGTTGCCGCACTTGGTGAAACTTCGTCCACATAGCCCCAAAATGTTTTGCCCGATAGAGCGTCTACCGTAAATGAAACCACTTGTCCCACTCGAATGTCGTTTAGGCCTTTATCTTCGTCGATACTACCCGCCACCCTCAGGTTCACCGGTCGGATCATCTCGATCAGCTGTGTTCCGGCATTTACCGTCGAACCTGTCAGGTCGATTGCTGAGATAATTAGACCGTCCGTATCGGCACGCAGTGTTTCGGAGCCGATTACCGCCAAAGTGTCACCCGCCTCTACGGTTTGTCCCTCTTTAACGTCAATTTCTTGAACTTTACCGGAGGTTGATGGTGAAATTGTAATCGTCGGAGCCTGAATCGTCGAGTTGTCGATTTTTACTTTACCGTATGTGTTTCGAAACAAGATATAAGCTACAGCCAACAAAATTACCGCCAATATAACACCAGCCGTTAGCAAAACTTTTTTATTTTTAAAGGGAGAAGATGTTTTTTCCATATTTTAAAGATGATATATATTTTGGATCAATGATAATTTTGTCGTTAGTTGCTAACCCACTTGTGATTTCTATTTGATTGCCGTGAATTTTTCCGGTAGTCACTTCTCGAAGCTCCGGTGTCCCGCCATTGTCCACCCAGATATACTTGCCGGCCAACACCGTCCAGGCAGGTACCAGGGCCACATTCTCCGAGTGGGTACTAATCATCGCGGTACCGGTTTCGTCGAGCTTGGCCATCTTCAGCAAATCCTCACTTTGAATATCCACTCGATAAACCGACTCACCGTTAGCCAAAGTCACTTTTGCCGGGTATATCTTTACTACTATGCCACTTAATTTGTCTTGAATTCCATCTACGGCAATTGAAACAGTGCTCCCCTCGGAAACATAATAAATATCCTGTGTCGGCACATTTGCTCTAAAGATCATCGAACTGGGGTCGGCCACTGCAAAAACCGTCGCCGGCGTGATATTTACCCCGGCAGTGGTCACATCTTCTCTAGTCACGATTCCCTTTAGTGGAGAGGTAAGCGTTGATAGCTGAAGGGCATAATTGGCCAACTCCACGTTAATGACCGAGTTATCCAAAGTTGTCTGACTCTGATCGGCGATACGAGCGATGGCATCGTTTACTGCCGTAATACTGTCAAATGCGTTTGTATATGATGGAGTTGTTTGAGAATTAGTTACATTATCTTGTAAATTTTCTTGGGTTTGGTCAAATGCATTTCGGTTAGCTTTGTAGGCGTTTAATGACAAAGTCAATTGACGCTGTAGTGCATATGTATCCAGCTTGGCGATTGTTTGTCCGGCGGACACTTTGTCGCCTTCCTTCAACGGTAAATAAACTAATTTACCTGCTGTTTGAAAGTTAAATGTGGCTTGATTTTGGGCTGTTACTGTTCCTGTAGCGCTGATTACCGAGTTTACGAATTGTACCGAAGCCGTCGTCACCGGCTTGACATTTGTCTGAGAGTTAGCTGACTCCAGCCACCTTTTACCGACAAACGCTCCGGCAATCAGTAAAATTACCACGATACCAATCGTCAATATCCTTTTAGTTTTCATTTTGTATATTTAATTTTTCACTCAAGGTTCCAAAAATTTCCAACAACTCTAGTTTTTCATTTTTTGATAAATAAGACAAGATGCTTTCAATTTTTTTCTTTCGTTCTTGTATTATTTTCTCCAATAATTTTTTACCACCCCTCGTTAATTTAATGATTACTAGTCTGCGATCCTTAGTGTCTGTGTGCCGCTCTACCAACTCCTGGTCACATAGCTTGTTTAATAGGCTTGTGGCTGACGGCAGTTCGATATTAAAGAAATCTGCGATGTTGCTCATTGTTACCTGTTGATTTTTGCTCTGATCAAGAAAAATCATAGTCTGAATTTGCAGCAAACTCAAATGTATTGAACTATTGGTAAATGACATTCTCTCCTTCATCAAGCGTGAAGTCTTGAATATCATTTCGACTAATGCGATGGTATTGTCTTCTTCCATGTCTTTTAGTTAGACTGTCTAACTATTTTATAGTATAATATAATTATTGACTAGTGTCAACTTCGGTCAAAATGTATGTTTAAACTATTACGTTTTCTTGAACCATATCGTTATTTGCTTCTTCTCATTCTCTTGCTCGCTGTCGGGCAAGCCTCGGCCAATTTATATCTGCCAAACTTGATGTCCGATATCGTCGATAAGGGCATTACCACCTTCAATACGAATTATATTTGGAGTACCGGTGGTCTGATGGCTCTCGTGGCCATTGGCGGCACTATTTGTGCTGTGGTTGGTATTTTCTTTGCTTCGCGTGTAGCGACCGGTATGTGCAAAGCTCTCCGCGCCGAGATTTTTAAAAGGGTCCAACAGTTCTCATTACACGAATTCGACACGGTGAGCACCGCTTCTCTTATTACTCGTACCACCAACGACACCGCCCAGGTCCAGCAAGTCATGGTGATGACGCTGAGTATGTTGATTACCGCCCCCATCACTCTCGTTGTTGGCGTTATTCTCGCGCTCCACCAGGATGTCAGCCTGTCTTGGATTCTTGTTGCCGCTATGCCGATTTTGGTTGGCGTTATTCTCTTCTTACTTGTCAAAGCAGTTCCGTTATTTACCAAAATGCAGTCAAAGCTAGACAAACTTAATTTAATTCTCGACGAAAACTTAGCCGGTGTCAGAGTTATCAGAGCTTTCAATCGCATTAAACACGAAGAAAAGCGTTTTGATATTGCCAACCACGATGTTACCGATATTGCCATCAAAGTCAATCAGTTGATCGCTTCCATGATGCCCATTATGATGCTCTTGATCAATGTTTCCAGTGTGGCCATCATTTGGTTTGGCAGTCTCCGTGTTACTGGTGGCCATTTGGAGATCGGCGCCATGTTTGCTTTTTTGCAGTACGCTGCCCAGATTCTCTTTTCCTTGCTCATGGTGGCCTTGCTATTTGTGATGATTCCCCGTGCCGAAGCCTCTGCCACCCGTATTAACGAAATTTTGGGAATGGACCCGGAAATCAAAGACCCCCAGAAGATAGAAAAACCGGGGAATCTACATGGCTATGTTGAATTCCAAAAAGTTTCCTTTAGTTATCATGGTGCCGAAAAACCGGCTCTTTCGGATATTTCCTTTAAAGCCGTTCCCGGTGAAGTCACGGCCATCATTGGCGGTACCGGTTCGGGCAAATCGACTCTGGTTAATCTCATTCCGCGTTTTTACGATGTCATCAGCGGTCAGGTCCTGGTCGACGGTGTCGACGTCCGTGAAATACGGCAGGCAGATCTTCGGGCAAAAATTGGCTTCGTTCCTCAAAAGGCCATTCTCTTTGCCGGTACTATTAATGACAACCTTCGTTACGGCAAAGAAAATGCCACCGAAAAGGAAATTAAACATGCCGCGGAAGTCGCCCAAGCCAGTGAATTCATTGATAAGATGCCGGACAAATTTTTGTCCCTGATTGCCCAAGGTGGTACCAATGTTTCCGGCGGCCAGATGCAACGACTATCCATCGCCCGTGCCTTAGTTAGGAAACCGGAAATTTACGTTTTTGATGATACTTTTTCCGCGCTCGACTTTAAAACCGATGCCCGGCTCCGTGAAGCCCTGAAAGATGAAACTCGTCAGTCAACCGTCATCATTGTGGCTCAGCGTGTCAGTACTGTTGTCGACGCCAACCAAATTATTGTTCTCGACGACGGACGTATCGCCGGTATCGGCACCCACAAAAATCTTATGAAAACCTGTGCCGTTTATCGCGGTATTGTTTCTTCACAGTTATCAGCCACGGAAATTGCTAAAGAAGCCTAAAGTTTATGCCGGAAGACACTACTAGAAATCAAACAAAACAAGCCGGTCCGGCACAAGGTCCCATGGGCAGGGGTGGTTTTGGTAGCATGGGTAGACCGGTGGAGAAAGCCAAAGATTTTAAAGGAACTCTCAAACGTTTGCTTCGCTATTTTGCTCCGGAAAAGCCTTTGCTGATTATCGTTTTTATTGCCGCCATTTTCGGCACTGTTTTTAATATCGTCGGTCCAAAAATATTGGGTCTAGCTACTACCAAACTTTTTAATGACCTGATCGCTAGTTTTATCGTGCAAGTAAAAAACAACCTCATTCAAAAACAATTGCTGTTAAACCCCGCTCTTCCTTTGCAGTTGTCTCCCGTTCCCGGCATCGAGCTTGGTTATATCGGCCGTATCATGCTTATTCTCTTAGGGCTATATATCATCAGCTCCATTTTTATCTTTATCCAACAATATTTGATGGCCGGTGTCTCTCAGAGAACCATCTACAAAATGCGCAAAGAGGTGGACGAAAAGCTCTCCAAGTTACCTCTTAAATATTTCGATGGCCGAACTCATGGCGAAATTCTCAGCCGCGCGGTCAACGACATGGATAATATCAGCTCCACTCTTCAGCAAAGTACCACCCAGTTAATTACTTCCTCCGTTACTCTTGTTGGTGTCTTGGTCATGATGCTGTCGATTAGTGTCAGTCTTACTTTAATTGTCTTGCTTACCCTTCCCCTAAGTATCTTTGTGGTGACCGGCATTGCCAAGCGTTCTCAAGATTTTTTTCGCAGACAGCAAAATTCATTGGGCAATCTTAATGGCCACGTCGAAGAAATGTATTCCGGTCATAAAATTGTCAAAGCCTTTGGTCACGAAGCCAAGGCCAATGCCCAGTTCGATGAGCTCAACGAAAAGCTCTATGATGCCGGCTGGAAAGCCCAATTTGTTTCCGGTGTCATCATGCCTCTCATGCGCTTCGTTGGCAATCTCGGCTACGTTTTAGTCGCCGTCGCCGGCGGTATCATGGCCACTCAAGGCATTATTTCTCTCGGCGATGTCCAGGCCTTTATTCAGTACTCTGCCCAATTTACCCAGCCGATTACTCAGCTCGCCAATATCGCCAATGTCATTCAGTCAGCCATTGCTTCCGCTGAGCGTGTTTTTGAGTTGTTGGACGAACAGGAGCAGGTACCGGAAGTGGTCAGTCCGGAAGTTATTAAAAACCCCCAAGGTTCCGTTAAATTCGATCACGTCAAATTTGGTTATAGCAACGACAAAATTCTAATCAACGACATGAATATCGATGTCCAGCCTGGGCAGATGATCGCCATCGTTGGCCCAACAGGCGCCGGCAAAACCACCCTCGTCAATCTGCTGATGCGTTTTTACGAAGTGAACAGCGGCCGGATCTTAGTTGACGGCGTCGATATTACCAAACTCAGACGCGCCGATCTACGAAAAATGTTTGGTATGGTTCTTCAGGATACTTGGCTCTTCCATGGCACCTTAAGAGACAATATTGCCTATGGCCGCGAAGACGCCACCGAAGCCGAAATTGTTGAGGCCTCCAAAGCCGCTTATGCCGATCACTTTATCCGTACCCTCCCGGAAGGCTACAACATGGTTCTTAATGAGGAAACCACCAACATTTCTCAAGGCCAAAAACAACTTTTGACCATTGCCCGCGCCTTCTTGGCCGACCCGGAAATTTTGATTTTAGACGAAGCCACCAGTAGTGTTGATACCCGCACGGAGCTCCTCATTCAAGACGCCATGGAAAAGCTCATGAAAGGCCGAACCAACTTCGTCATTGCCCATCGTCTTTCTACCATTCGCAATGCCGATCTTATCCTGGTCATGAACCACGGCACCATCATCGAAAAGGGGACTCATCAAGAGTTGCTGGCTAAAAATGGTTTTTACGCCGATCTCTACAACAGTCAGTTCAGCGGCCACAACGTCTCCGACGAATCTGCGTAAATTTATCTTTTGCTCCTCTTAAGACAATATCGAGTTGTCTCTTCATTGATGATACGATAGATTAAAGACAAACATGGAAAATAACGAAGTGCTTTTACCCCCAGGATATCGGTTGTATAAGTTAGAAGGGAATTCCATGATCGGCAACGGCAAGGAAGATTTTAATGTTAAAAACAGAAGTTTTTTAGAAGTAGACACATATTTTTCCGATGAAATTTCCCGTAAGATAAGTGAACTTCTAACAAAAGATCCGGACAGTCAAATTCATGTTCTCGACCTGGCCGGTGGTACAGAGTCAAGAGCCATTGGCGAAATTGAGAAAGAATTCGGTGATCGAGTGAAGGCCATCAATATCGATATTGCCTTAAACACAGAAAAAGGAAATGAAGCAAATAGAATCCAGGGAGACGCAACTCATATTCCCCTCGTCGATTCAAGTATCGACATTGTTTATTCTCGCCAACTTCTTCCTTTTATCTTGCGTTTTAATCGTGAGCACAGTTTGCAGGTAAAAAAAGTTCTTTCGGAGGTGGCCCGGGTTCTGAAGCCCGGGGGAATTGCTATTCTTGATGACGAAGAAGAATTATCCGGGATAAAGTCAGAAACAAAACGGCGGGAACTAGCAACTGAACTTGGGGTCAGACTTGAATCTCATGATAGTTTCAATAACAAAAGAGGGGATAGAAATTTTCCTAAGTTCTGGAACAGAGGTGTGAAACGAGAAGAATTTCTCATCATGACGAAATCGTAAATTCAGACAAAAAACCGCCCCAATGGGGCGGCGATGTTTCTATTTTTTATGCCACATCGATATTACAATGTGTCCAATCGTCATACTGATGGCCACACTGGCCGCAAATATTACCCAAAACCAGTGAGTCACACCCAATATTGATAGAACAAGCGCCAACACCAAGGCTACGAGTACGGCCACCCACCACAGCGATTTTTGCCATTGTGCACCGAACAGAGGAAGGAAATACGCAATTGCCCCTCCTACCAAAATTCCACCCACCATCGCCGCCGCAATCGGGCTGAACGGCTTTACTAATGCGATCACTGCAGTAATCCCCACTATCAGAACAATCCTAATTAACCACAACTTTTTATTTGACATTGTCGACAACAACTTTTTGCTAGACATTTTTCTCTTTCTGGCCAAAAGCCAATTTATGATAACGTGCTTGGTTGCTTACAGTCCTATTATACCCCAAATGTGTTGCCGGACTAGGACTCGAACCTAGAATATCCACCTCCAGAGGGTGGCGTCCAACCATTAGACGATCCGGCAATGTATACCTCAACGTACAGGGTATATTTTACCATTCCGAACTTGTTCCAACCTGTACTTGCTATAATAGCCGCAATGAACCTCAGAGAAAAAGCTCAGTTTCTTGCTTCGATCTCTCTTTTTTCAGGTCAAAATGAAGACTCCTTTCTTCAGATTGCCAAGTATTTTCAGGCCCTTAATCTTCCATCAAAATCTCTCTTCATTGTTGAAGATACGGTAGGGGACAAAGTCTACTTCATTGTTTCTGGCCTAATTAGAGTTTTCCATTCCCAAGAAGCCGGCAAAGACATCACCATCAATTTTCGCGCCCGTGGCGATGTTGTCGGTGAGTTAGCGCTAATTGAAGATAACGTCCGCACCGCCAATGTTGAAACTGTCGAAGACTCTGTCTTCCTGACGATAGACAAAGAATCCTTCCATCAGCTACTTCAAATCTTTCCCCAAGTCTCCTTGAATTTTCTGAAACTTTTATCCCAGCGTTTACGTGAAGATTTAAAAATTCAAATCACTAAAGAGAACACTCAGCTCCCAGATCGGGCCTATGATCTTCTTAAAAAATTGGCTGGCTATTATCCTGATGCCGATATTCCTTTTTCTCACGAAGAATTATCCGCTTTCGTCAATGCCACTCAGCCGAGAGTCACCGAGGCTCTTCATCTTTTGCAATCTGAACAAAAAATTTCCCTTTTTCGCCGCAAAATCCGTCTTCTAAACTAGATTTATTCCCTGGAGAATAGCAATCGGTTTCTACCGCGTGTTATACCAGCGCTAATGAATCGCCTGAATTTTGAAGTTAAATATCACTGCAGTTATCCCGAAAAATTTTCCGCTTTGTTCCTGGCCAATCATTTTCTTTTCTTAGGTACCGACGAACAGACTGATACCTATTTCCAAACCTCCCAAGGTATTCTTAAACTTCGTGAGAGTAATAGCCCCATTGAATCTGGTCTCATTTATTACGAAAAAAAGCCTTACAAAAATATTCAAAAATCCGACATCATTATCTATTCTTCGCCAGACCCGGCATCACTCAAAGATATTTTGATCAGAAGCAATACTGTCAAGTTAGTCATTAAAAAAACTCGCCGGATCTTTCAGCAAGATAACGTTCGTTTCCATCTTGATGCAATCGAAAATCTTGGCAATTTTTTGGAGATAGAGGTTCAAGATACCCACGGCCTAATTCCCCAGGCAGTTCTTCTGGATCAGCTCTCTTTTTACATCAGACTTCTCGGTCTTCTAAAAAAAGATAAAGTCAACCAAAGCTATTCGGAACTCCTCACCGCAAAACCGCGAAAAAACCGGAAAACTAAATCTTCAAAATCCCTAGGATCTTAAACACCACAAAGGCCGGCCAGAAAATAGCTTTGCCGATTCCGATCATTATCGGCCAAAAGCCGACCACTCCCTGCAGGAAATAAAATAGCGCTCCAACCATTCCCATACCGTAAAGCGCCCCCGATTCGCCATGCCCGTGATGATGGTGATGATGACATTTCTTAACGAACACCCCATCACCGCATTTGCAATTCGGACCACACTTGCATTCCATTTCTTCTTTCTTCATATCTCCATCATATTACAATTTATTGCACTGGTTGGACGTCCTTTTCGGCTACAATTATCCCAGTTGAGCGTAAACAGCTAAGTTCATCGTCGGTTAGCCCAAAGTCTTCTTTCCATAAGTTTTCCAAATAAGGGATGGTGTAAGACTCTCGATATTGATCTTTCATTCCCAAGAGTTTGACGATTCGGTCATATTGTTCAAAAGTTACCGACGTATAGTTTTCCCGGCACTCTCTGGCCCAGTTATCGGTATATTTGTATTTCAGCAGAAAGTGATTAATTTGTTTTATCGATTTAATCTCTCCAAAACATTCCTCAAAGTCCTTGATCAAACTGATGAGTTCCGTTTTAGCTTTAATTTTGCTAATGATTTTTTTTAACCACAAGTCCGAGCTCGCCATATAGTCATATAGCACCATATCTCGAATGATTAGAGTTCCCTTTGGCTTCAAAATTTCGTGAGCATCAGCCAGTGCCTTCACAATTGTCGAAATGCCTTCACCGTAAGAGAAAAATTCGTGTAATACCGAGCAAAAAAGAACCACGTCAAATCGCTCCGGATTAATCAGTCTATCGCGTAAATAGATATGTTCAAAAGTCACGTTATTTGTTCCTTCAGCATTTTTCTTAGCGATGTCGATGAAATCTTTGCTTAAATCAATTCCGACAAACTTAATCTGGGGGAACATTTTAGCCAAGGCAATTGTTACTACTCCATCCGCACAGCCCACATCCAAAACAGTCTTGGTACCTTCGGGAATAAACTTCGCCACCCGCAATTTTTCCTGCAATGGTTTGCTCATTCTTTCCAAATATTTTTGTGGGTTGGCAATTTCTTCCATAACTCATCATACCTATTTTTTCACTGCCAGGATAGCCATAAACATCGGAAATTCGTCCCGTGCCCGATTTTCTGCTCTCGCCATTTTTCCTTCACTTTGCTTTTCCGAAGTCCATTCTTCGATTTTCTCGATTGCAAAACCATTTTCAAAAAGCATTTCGGAATAGCTCTCAATCGGCAAGTGATACGACCAAGTCACCGGTGAAGTTCTATCTCCCGGATGCATATTGATCGGAATTTCCAGGGGGGACATATAGCGGTTGATTCTTCGATATTGCAATTTATTTTTGGGGTCCACCTCCCAACTACTCTGTCGGGGAATTCGGAAACAGGGGTGATTTAGGACAATTACCAATTTGCCGCCTTTATCCATTCTGTCAGAAACTAAACGAATTGTTTCTTTTGGCTCTTTAATGTTTTGCAGGGCCAAAATTATGGCCGCTTTATTAAATTTATCTCCCGTCGGAATACTTTTAGTTACGTTCGCCACGATATATTTATGTTTTTTATTTTTGTCCATTCTTTTGGCGTCGGCCAATAATCCGTGAGCCAGATCTACACCCAGATAAGTTACTTCGCCAGAAAGACGTCGTGCCAACACTCCCTGACCGCAGGCCACGTCCAGCAATCTATCGCCATTTTTAATATTCAAAAGTTCCAGCACTCCGGGTAGCACAATCGTCTGATGAAAGAAATGTCCTTTTTCGCCCACGATTTCCCCATACCACTTGGTTACGCTGTTCCACGATGTTTCTCTTTTTTCCATACCCCTATTTTCTCACACTATTTCATCTCACAAAAAACCGCTCCATTCGGAGCGGTAATATCTTAATTTTTTAGTAACTGTTCTTTCAGTTCAAAATATCTTTGCGTAAAATATGGTGTGTCTTCCAACTGCGGCTCCCGATGATCAAAACCAAAAGCTCTTCGGCTAACAGCGATGATTGGTGGCGCCTGCACTCGTTTGAAGACGCTGATCTCATACAATTTCCACCAGCGTTCCAAATCGTCAATAAACGCTTTAGTATTTGGAAAATATTTTTTTACGGTGCCAACTTTCATCATCAGAATTTTTTCCAGCTCCCTGGAAATATAGAGGTCAAGAATTTTTTCTGGGTCAAAGCGAAACTCCATCATTGCTCGGAAAAGTTTATCGTGATAGGGGTAGATGATGGGGTCGCCCTTCCCTTTGGTCACGTCTTGATTGACACCCAACTCCGCCGAGGGTACCACCTTGATAGTCTCCTCAGGAATCATCGGACTAATAGTTAAAGCATTGATGTAATCAGCCAACTGGTAGACTTCAAATTTCCATAAATCGGCAATCGCTGCGAGCATTCCATCAACATCTCCATAGAGAGTGCAGTAACCCACCATAGTCTCTGTTTTGTTGCCGTTGTTGGTAAAAACGGAATTCAAACCGGCCGCAATTCCTGCCAACACTCGGCTGCTTCTGTCTCTCGCCTGAATATTTTCGATCACTAGATCGCTCATATTTAAAGATGTCTCCGTAGCCGAACCATCCAAACGTGTAAATTTCGCCTGATTTAAGCCATTCACCGTTAGGTCAACTGCATCCTGAATCGGATAAACCAGATAATTAATTCCCAAGTTTTTGGCCAGTTTATAGGCGGCATCCTTCGTCAGATCGGAATTGAACTTTGAAGGCATATTCACAGCATAAACATTTTCCGGACCCAAAGCTTTCGCAAATAAGCAAGCCACCACGGCGCTATCAATCCCGCCGCTTAAGCCAATGACCACCGTTTTTTTGCCAATAGCCTTCATAAAATGCCCAATACCGTAGACCAATCCGTCGTAAAGCTCTTGCACATCACGGTTGGCTTTATCTGGTTCTCGTTGTAGTTCGTGCTTTTCCCCATCGACAATCACGTCAAGGGTTTCTTCTGCATAATCTTTGGTATTGGCCATCAAAGTACCGTCGCTATTGTAAGCGGTTGAGTTTCCGTCAAACAGGAAAATATTTTTTCCGTTATTTTGGATCCCAACATTATTACAATACAAAAACGGCACCGGCTTACTTTCCAAGAGAGACTTCACTACCCGATGGCGTTTGTCATTCTTGCGCCACGTCCAAGGACTGCACGAAATGTTGACGATTATCTCCGCACCATTGTCCACCAAAATATGTGTCGGATTATCTGCATAATCATCACACCACATATCTTCACATAGAATCACTCCCATATTTACGGTTTCTCCTCTGACCTTGATAGGAAACGGCTTGAGCAGTTCAGACAAGGTGGTTTTTCGTTCGTTTGCAAGCTTCAACATTGAATAAAAATGTCTTGGATCGTCAAACTCCCGATACTCTGGCATCAGGGTTTTGTAAGTGTGGCCTTCGAAAACACCATTGCTTACCCATTGGCCGTCTTGTGCTACAAAAGCAGCGTTGTATTTTCTGGTTCGCCCATCTTCATTTTTCTTGTCAAACTCGGCAAAGACATTTCCCCAAACAACCGTAATTCCTTCACTGGCGTCCTTGATCTTTTCGTTATATTTTAAGAGGTCGCGAATGATGTTGTCATATTCCCATTCATCGCCTTGAAGATAGCCAAAAACCACCATTTCCGAGAAGACAACCACGTCCACTTTCCGTTCTTTTGCCGTCCCAATTTCTTGAATTATTTTAGCTACATTCAGATCAGGTTTTCCGGGAATTACTTCAATCTGAGCTAAGGCGAACTTTACAGGTGTTTTCATATATATTGATATCTCCCTAGTTAGAGTATTTAATACACATACTCCTTCTATTTTAACCTACAAATACCCTAAATCCGCATATATTTTTTCTATGTCTTGACATCGATCCTTTCTGTATCCTAAGATAGGGCATACCCAAATAAATACCGAATATGTCAAACCTAGTTGAGCCTTTAGCTTCCAAAATTCGCCCTAAAAACATTCAAGAATATATCGGTCAGGAACATCTGGTTGGGGAAGGCAAGCCCCTAAGCCAGGCCATTAAGAATAAACATATTTTTTCCTTTGTCCTTTGGGGTCCACCGGGCACCGGCAAAACCACCATTGCCCGTATTTACTCCGATGCCATCGACGCCGATTTCTATGAACTCTCCGCCGTTTCCGCCGGCAAAGACGATATTAGACAAATTCTCAAAAATACCGAGGACACCACCAAGCCTGTTGTTCTCTTTCTCGACGAAATCCACCGGTTCAACAAAGCCCAGCAAGATTATTTACTTCCCTTTGTCGAAAGGGGCAAGCTCACTTTAATCGGTGCCACCACCGAAAATCCCAGTTTTGAAATCATTGCTCCTCTGCTTTCCCGTCTCAGAGTCTTCGTCCTCAAAGAGCTCTCTCCGGAAGAAATTGTCAAAATCATCGACCGGGCCGTCAAAGTTCTCAAACTTAAGATTGATAAAGAAAGTAAAGACTGGTTATCGACCTTCGCCAACGGCGATGCTCGCCAAGCCATCGGTCTGATCGAGTCCACTGCTTCTCTCTATGGCCAGCTCACTATCGATAATTTTAAAACCGCTCTCCAGTCCCGATTCCTTCGTTTCGACAAACTCGGCGAAGAACACTACAACACTATTTCGGCCTTTATTAAATCCATGCGCGCCAGCAATCCCGACGCCGCCCTTTATTATCTAGCCCGCCTGGTCGACTCCGGCGAAGATCCACTTTTTATCGCCCGCCGCATGGTTATCTTTGCCTCAGAAGATGTCGCTACCCCCACAGCTTTGGTCGTCGCCAATGCTGTCTTTCAAGCCTGTCAGCAGATTGGTTATCCCGAGTGTCGTGAAAACCTGGCCGCCGGTGCCGTTTATCTCGCCCAGGCCAAGAAAAACCGTTCCGCCTACGAGGGCTATCTGGCTGCTCTAGCCGACGTTCAAAAATTTGGCAATCTTCCCATTCCTCTCAACCTCCGCAATGCCCCTACCAAACTGATGAAAAAGCTTGGTTACGGCAAAGATTACGAAATGTACACCGAAGAAAGTCTCCTTCCTGACCAGCTCAAAAACAAAAAATATTTTCAATAATTTTTGCCATTGAATAGATTAAAATATAAATATGAAAATACTTTTCGTCCGCCACGGCCAATCCCAAGACGATCTCGAAAATCGCTACGGTGGTTGGGATAACTTCCCCCTAACTTCTACCGGAGTTCAACAGCTCCAGGCCTGTGCCGCTACTATCGCCGATCTTCAGATTCCTTTTGAAAAAATATTCTCTTCACCCCTTCAGCGCGCGTATACCTCTGCAGAAATTATTTCCTCTACACTTCAGTTGCCTTATGAAATATTTGAATATGTCAAGGAACAAAATAAATATGGTGTCTTAACCGGTATGGAAAAAAATATGGCTCTGGAAAAATACCCTAGCCAAGTAAAAAGACTTACCGAAGAAAAATATGTTGATGGCAGCGAACGTTACGGTGACCTAAAAAATCGAGTTAAAAAAGCATTAAGTTGGCTGGAAAAAAGCGGATTGGAAAATATTATAGTAGTTACTCACGGTAATTTTCTCGGTTGTCTATTTAAAGAATTTGCCAAATTAAAAATCACTAAAAAAGAAGACGGCGGTTGGGTTCTTGTTACTCTAAAGAAAGGCAAAATCATCCCTGAAAAAGCCAACGGTATCGAGTACAAGGCAATTTCCAGATGATTCTCAAAAAGAAAACCTAATTCCTACCACGTTTTAGACACCGACAAGGAAGTTTCCATAACTGTGGGGAAAGAAGTCATTCTTTACAAAGACCAGTTAGTTTTTGTTCACGACTTTATTATTTCCCCTGTTGATTAACGTTTTTTACAGTCCGTAAGCCGACAAAGCGGCATTGCCGATTCTTACTCTTGGTAGTTCAAATCTATTTTTCTTGCACACCACCTTTCCGTTAACTTCAGTAAACGCCAGTTTATATCCTAAACTCTCCAAAAATTTTATTGCCGTGTTACTTACCAGCCCGTATGGGTAAGCAAATGTTTTTGGATTGTTTAATCCCTGTTGCGCCAATTGCGTGTCTGCCGTCGTAATTTCATTCTCCATAACGCTCGCAGCTACCCCGACATTTTTATGCGACCAAGTATGATTACCAAAACTGAAAAGCCCCGACCCGGCCATCTCCCGGATTTTATCCCAGTCCAAATATCCTGGGTTATTCAAAAGTCCCGTTGGAGTAAAAATCGTCCCCTTTGCACTAGCAGAGAGCATTGCTTGGTACATCTCCGTTCCGTTATCGTCGTACCCATCATCAAAAGTCAGCAAGACTGGCTTGGCCGGTAAAGGTGTTCCGCTGTCAAAAAAGGCAATCAAATCGGCCGGTGAAATTGTCGTGTATCCTTTAGCTTTCAAATAGTCCAAATCCTTTTTAAAATATTCAATACCGACAGTTAGCGCTAAATGCCCCTCTTTCTTGGCCGCATCCAAATTCTCTACGTGATGGAACATCAGTACTGGCACCGACGCACATGGTCCATAAAGCTGATTCATTTCCGTAAAAGTCATTGGTTTAGGTGTCGGCGTTGCCGATGGAGAGGCTGTTGGTGTCGGAGTTTCTTCAATTGTTGTCGGAAAGACCTGTTTTACTGCCACGAATTTGGTATTTTCCGTTGTCTGGTCTTTTTTAAAAATAAAAGTCGACACACCGACCAAACCTAAAACTAATAATACCAATATAAATAGACGCATTAATTTCACAAGCAATTATAATCAATACATATGATTGCTGTCACTCAAGTTGTTGATCGGGCTGACGTCAGCCTTTATAACCGGCCAGACACTCAAAGAATGATTGAAAATGGCCTGATTGTCTTTTTGGGAGTGTCCAAGACGGATTCGGAAATGGATGTCAACAAATTAATCACCAAACTTTTAAAACTCAGAATATTTCCCGATGGCGACAAAAAAATGAATTTAGATATTCAGACCACCAAAGGACAAGTTCTCCTTATTTCTCAGTTTACCCTCCTAGGTAATCTCCACGGAGGCAATCGACCTGACTTTTTCGCGGCTGCCGACAAAGAGGTTGCTCTCAAGCTTTACGAACAATTTGCTGATAAACTAACTAAGGCCGGTCTATCCATAAAAACCGGTTTCTTTGGTGAGCACATGCAAATAAACACTATTCTTAACGGACCCGTCACTATCATCTTGGACTCACAAAATCTATGAATCGCAAAACCATTATTTACCTCTTAACCGGCTTTCTACTTTTTGTTGGTTTAGTCGGCTACAACTATTTCGTCGCCCAAAAAAATATTCATGAGACTAAGCCTTCTCCTTTGGGGATTTCTCTCCTGTCCTATCCCGCCACTCTCAAAGTCGGCCAAACGGGAACTTTTATCTGGTATGTCGACGCTTCTTCCGATCTTGCCACACCTCAAACCACTATTTTCTGGGGGAATACAGCCACTCCAAGTGCTCTAACTCTCGCCAACTCTCCTGAAGCTGTTGGTTATCCTTATCGTCAGGAAGATTATTGGCATGGTTCATTCAAACTCCCCGAAACCTTTGATGTCAACATAAAGTTCGACAAACCGGGCACGTTTTTTTTCCGAGCCTTTGCTAAAGTCGGCCATAATAACCTCTGGACTGACGAAAACTCAATTGAAGTTTTACCCAATAAATAATATGTCCACCAAACGTCAATTTTCTGTCACACTTTTCGTTTTAATTACTTTTATGGCCGTCTTGGCTACAATTTTGGTTGGTTTAAGAATCTACAATCGTTGATTTGATTAGCAATTTACAGCTCTTTCTGCTAAAATTTGAAAACTATGGCAGTGTCCGAAGCTAAAAGTGATCAAAATAAACTGAGATATGTTCCCTTTATTGGTCTTCGTGAAGGGGTAATTTTTCCGGACACCGAAGCTGTTCTTACTTTTGGTCGACCGGCTTCCATTGCAGGGATCAATAGTGCCGCCGCCAACAACCAAGAGGTCTGTTTTGTTTCCCAAAGAGACTCAAAAATAAATGCTACTGGCCTCGACGACTACTATTTGGTTGGTACTATCTGTCAGATCATCAAGACACTTCCCGTTAACGAAGAACTCCATTCAATCGTCAGAGGTCTTTTTAGAGTAAAAATCAGTCGTCTTGAAGAACGAGATGGTTTGGTGTGGGCAGCCGTTACCGATATTCCTGAGGACAACACCATTACCCCGGAAATTAGTGCCCTTACAAACCGTTCCATTGCCCTTATCAAGAGAGCTTCAGAATTAGGCAAGACCAACATTGAATCCGGCGTCCTTACCAAAATTACCACCAGTCAGGATCCACTCCTCATTTCCCACCAGATTGCTTCAATTTTGGACGTCAAAAATGAAGACAAACAAACCCTCTTAGAAAACAACTCACTTGAAAGTCGACTTTCGTTTATCAGTAACCACCTTACCGAAGAAATAAAAATTCTCGAACTTGAAAAGAAAATTGAAAACAAAACTCAAAAACGTTTCGATGACAGTATGAAAGAAGCTGTCCTTCGTGAAAGAATGCACGCCATTCAGAAAGAACTTGGTGAAGGCGGCGAAGAAGAAGAGATCACTGAATTAAAAACCAAACTCAAAAAAGCCCATCTCCCCAAAGATATTCACTCTAAAGTAGCTAAAGAACTCGAAAGGCTGGGAAGGCTTTCTATTCACAATCCCGAAACTTCTTATCTTCGTACTTGGGTCGAAACTGTTCTTGAACTTCCTTGGGGCCAGTATTCCAAAAGTAGTTACTCTCTCAAAAAAGCCGAAAGGATCTTAAATCAAGATCACTACGGTCTGGAAAAAGTTAAAGAAAGAATTCTTGAATACATTGCCGTTCTAAAACTCAAGAGTGATCAAGTAAAAAATACCAAGAAACAAGCCGTTAATCCTCCTACCATTCTCTGTTTTGTTGGACCTCCAGGTGTCGGTAAAACTTCCGTTGGTCGCTCCATTGCCAAAGCCATTGGTCGCAAATTCGTCAAGATGTCTCTCGGTGGTCTCAAAGATGAAGCTGAAATCAGAGGTCATCGCCGTACCTATGTCGGTGCCATGCCCGGAAGAATAATTCAGTCAATTAAAGACAGTGGTGTCAATAATCCGGTGTTTATGTTAGATGAAATTGACAAGATTGGCGCCGATTTCCGTGGTGATCCCAGTTCCGCCCTTCTTGAGGCCTTGGATCCGGAACAAAATTTTGCCTTCCAAGATCATTATCTCGACATTCCTTATGATCTCTCTCAAGTCCTATTTATCACCACCGCCAATGTTCTCGATACTATTCCTCCGGCACTTCGTGACCGTTTGGAAATTATTGAATTTTCAGGATACACGGAAGAAGAAAAATACTCCATCGCCAAAAAGTATCTTATCAAAAAACAAGCCGAAGCCAACGCCGTCGATCTGGACGATTTTACACTCTCCTCCTCGATTCTTCGGTTTATCGTCCGGCACTATACTCGTGAAGCCGGTGTCCGAAATCTGGAAAGACAGATTGCCTCTTTGATGCGCAAAGTTGCCAAAGCCAAAGCATCCGGGAAAGACATTCCTATTGATATCACCAAAGAAAAAATCAATAAATATTTAGGGCCGGTAATCTACAATCACACTCTTGCGGAGGAAGAAGATCAAGTCGGGCTTGTTACCGGATTGGCCTACACCAAAGTCGGTGGCGACATTCTTTTTATCGAAGTCGCTATTATGCCGGGTCAAGGCAAGATTACCCTCACCGGTCAGCTGGGGGATGTAATGAAGGAATCGGCCAAAGCCGCCTATTCTTATGTCCGTTCTCATAGTGCCGAGCTGGGTATCAAAGACAGTAAAATTTCTAAATCCGATATTCATATTCACGTTCCCGAAGGAGCTGTCCCCAAAGACGGGCCAAGTGCCGGCTTAGCTATCACTACTGCGATTATCTCTGCTCTTTCCGGAAAGTCTGTCCCTAAAGATTTAGCCATGACCGGTGAAGTCACCCTTCGCGGCCGGGCTCTAGAAATAGGGGGTGTCCGAGAAAAAGTTATTGCTGCTCATCGGGCCGGTATCAAACAGATTGTTCTTCCTAAAGACAATGAAAAAAATCTTGTTGATCTACCGGATAAAGTCCGTTCCGATCTTAAATTTCACTTTGTCAAGAATATGGATGACGTTGTTAAAATCGTTTTCCGCGGAAAATAAGATAACCACCAGTAGAAATCGCGATTAAGCCAAATATTATTGCCATCGGTACACCACCAAGTTTCCAAATTTCGTTTTCCGGTCTCAAGTTTTCCAAGAGGATTCGAATAACTCCATATCCGATCAAGTAGATTCCCGACAGTATCCCTCTATTGTTTTTCTTCAATGACGTTTTCCATAGCACCACAAACAAGGTCAGATTAAGTATTCCCTCATAAGCAAACAACGGCTCCCCATTTTTTCCAATCAGTTCCCCATTAACGTAATTTCCAACACGTCCGATAGCTTGAGCCAATGGCACACCAACTATTAAATTATCCAGATAATCTACAAACTTTGATTTATTAAAGTGACAAAAAACTAACAATCCAATCATTCCGCCGGCAATTGCTCCCCAAATTCCTAATCCCCCCTCCCACAAGTAAAAGATTCTTACAAAATTCATGGAATAGTATCGATTCCAATAGTCAATCACGTGATAAATTCTTGCTCCAATCACCCCCCCCAAAATTACCCACCACATTGCTTTTTCTAAATCATTCTTGGCGATCATACTTTTCCGAGATAAAGACATCTCCATCGCCGCCAAGACCCCCAAACCGATCAACAATCCATACCAATGGAAAGTAATACCCAGTATTTCAAACATTTTTTACAAACTCAGCCAATTTGTTTGCCGGTACGATTTTACTTTCCGTTTCCGATCGTAATTTTATTTCTACCCCACCACCGGTTAAACTTCTTTGCGAAACAACCACTCTAATCGGACAGCCAATTAGGTCGGCATCGGCAAATTTTTCCCCCGCACTCATTTCTCGATCGTCCCAAAGAACATCGATACCTTCTTTAATAAGCAGGTCATAAATCTTTTTTGCCTCTTCAGACTGTTGTAAATCGATTAAATTAACTAAAAATGGCGCCACATTTTTGGGCCACACGATACCCTTATCGTCATGAAATTTTTCCACTAAAACACCCATCAACCTACTAATTCCAATACCATAACTGCTCATAATAATTGGTTTCTTACTACCGTCTTTATCGGTATATTCATAACCAAAGGCATTTGTAAACTTGGTTCCCAGTGGAAAAATATTTCCCACCTCACAAGCATTAAACACCTCAAAATTTGGGTCAGTGTCTGCACCTTCCGGCATAACCTCTTTATTGTAAGCAATGCCCGAAGTTTTATCGAGATAAATTGTGTCCTCGCCGGTTTCACATCTTGTTTGAAATTCATGGGAAAATTCTTTAGTAAAGTCCCCACCGGAAGCCAATGCAATCATCGTATCTTTGCCAATTCCAATTTCGTTGAAAACGGACATATATACCTTCTTGGCTTCTTCATAGAATTTTTTCCAGTCGGCTTCATCGGTATGGAAGCTATACAAGTCTTTCATAATAAACTCCCTACATCGAAGCAAGCCGGATTTGGCCCTCGGCTCGTTGCGAAACTTTGTCTGGATCTGATAGACGGACACCGGCAAATCTTTATAACTGATATTGTAAGTTTGCACCAATGGAGTCACCACGTCTTCATGTGTCGGGCACAAAACATACTCGGCGTCACTTTTCGCTAAGGAAACTTTATTGGCCGCACTAGCCTTAAAAAGCACATCAATCGAGTCCAATCTTCCGGTAGTTCTCCAATATTCTTTAGGGGATAAAGCCGGCATCAACAACTCCGAACCGATTTCATCCATCTGCTTTCGTACAATATTCTCGATTTTATTTATTACTCTCAGTCCCAAGGGTAAAAAAGTATAAACACCGGCCATTTCTTGATGGATAAATCCGGCCTGTGTTAACAACTTCTGGTTTATTGCCTCCGCGTCGCGTGGAGCTGATTTTTCTGGGCGAACGCCCATCTTACTCATTTTCATAGTCTAATTCTAACTCATACCAACCTTTAAGGCTAATGTTATGATGGAAACAGATGCAAAATCTTAGTCCAATCACGGTTATCAAGGCATCCGGTAATAAAGAACCTTACAATGAGGAAAAAGTTATTCGTTCTCTTGCGTCGGCTGGACTTTCTCTGGACACGGCTTCTCAAACAGTCGACTATCTCAGACATCATCTCAAATCGGAAATTTCCACGGAAGCAATTTACGGACATGTTTCGTCCTACCTTCAAAAGAATGCTCCAGTAGAAAATTACTTTAACTACGGTCTAAAAAGAGCTGTTATGGCCATGGGTCCTACGGGTTTCCCTTTCGAGATTCTCGTCTCCGATCTTCTCAAAATGGAAGGCTACAAAACTGCAATTGATGTCGTTACCCAAGGAAAGTGTGTCACACACGAAATCGATGTTATCGCTCAAAAGGGAGACGAAAAATATTTTATCGAGTGCAAATACCATAACTCTCCCGGTTACAAAACCGATATTCAAGTAGCTCTTTATACCTACGCCCGGTTTCTCGACGTCAATAGTATCCAGGAAAGTCTCAATCAATCGGTAAAAAATTATTCCTGGCTGATTACCAACACTAAAATCACTACTGAAGTTTTCGATTACTGTCAATGTGTCGGGCTCAGGTTTACCACCTGGAATCTCCCCCATGGTCGGGGTCTTCAAGATATGATCATCGCTTCCGGGCTTCATCCGGTCACCCTTCTCCATGAAATCCCCAAAGAAAAAATCAACACTTTGTTATCTCGCGGTGTTGTTACTTGTGCCAGATTAAAAACTGCCATTCTCAATAAACAGGTTTACGATATCCTCACCAAAGAGGAAACATCACAGATACTGAAAAATATAGCAAATATTTGTAAAAATGAATAATATATTTGTTCGGATCTTAATAATCGGGTTCGCTTTATTTGGATTGTATAAAATGTTTCCTCAAGTATCTAAATTCGTCGATTACTATCTTAAAAACAAAACCTTTCAGTCTTCGGTTGTCTCTCCGGCCGTAAAAACTGCCAACAGTATTCTTCCTTCAAAAATTCAGATCCCCACACCTCAAGTTATGGGTGACTCCACGGAATACACCAGTGACTCTCCTCTCAAACAAATCTCCGATCAAGTTGGCAGTCAAGCTGCCGCGATTGCTAATGACCAATTAAATCAAATCAAAAAGGCAGCCTCAGATCAGTTCTGCCAAGTTTTACTTGAAAAGGTTAAGTCTGACTGTGGTGTTCAATAAACTCTATCCATAAGAAATTACGACCCCAATCATATCCAACTTTGGTAAATATCTCTTAATTTCGTTCCTAAATTTTTCGGCCAAGCTTGCCGAATAGGTTGCATTTTGCGTATTTTCCATATGACCGCAAAGTCTGTTTTCGTACTCCCTTACGATCTCCATAATTTTTGCCCCTTCGGTATTGAATTCGCTTTGCCACTTTTGTGGGTCCTTTTCGTATTTATCATGTAGGACTTGAAAATCATCAAACTCTTTTTCATACTTGGTCACCATTTCGTTAAAAATGTCTAGATATTTTGTAGCCATGAAAAATATTGTAGTACACTTTTCCTATGGACAGAATTGTAATTGGCTTAGTGGGTTCACTTTGCTCCGGCAAAGGTACTTTGGCAGATCATCTCAAAGACCTTGGTTTCTCCTACGAAATTCTCTCGGACAGGGTCAGAGAAGAAGCTCGTGCTCGCGGTTTGGAAATCACCCGCACCACTCTTCAAGACATTGGTAATGAACTGAGAGAGACATTTGGTGGTCAGGTATTAGTAGAGAGAACTCTGCCCCTGATTATTGACAAGAGAGGCAATCTTGTAATTGATAGTATTCGTAATCCGGAAGAATTGAACTTCCTTAGAAAGGTTCTCGGCGCTACGATTATTGGTATTGATGCTCCAAAAGAAAGACGTCTCAAATGGTATCTGGCTCGCGCCAAAGAAAGAGGGGAGGATGGCACGACTGTCGATGATTTTTACAGACACGATAACCGAGATTTTGGTATTGGTGAACCGAGCAAAGGTCAGCAAGTTAAAAAATGCCTCGATCTAGCCGATGTTGTCCTCTACAACCTCGGTTCAAAAATTGAACTAAACGAGGAGTGTGATATGTATCTCCAAGAAATTCATCGCACGGGTATCAAGAAACAATAACTATTCTTCAGTTGGGTACTTGTTTTCAAATTTGTATCTCCAAGTTAGGCTTATACCTTCATCGTCAGAATACATAAATAACAAATTACGATCTTCCATTTCGGCGAAAAATTCCTCCCAAGAAATATCTCTTGTTACTTCTCTTCCTTCACTAAGCATGGCTTCATCCTTCATGCCTTTCCAGTTAATTCTCAAACCCGTTTTGTCCTCAATCACTGCCGGATCATCAATCACTGCCGGGGTTCCACCATTTTTTTCCACCCAACCTTTTATTTCCTCATTACTTTCTGCTATTTTATATACTATATCCATACTCAAATACTAGCACGTTCCTGTCTATTTTTTTCAAACAACACCAATGCTGTCGCCACACTCACATTCAATGAAGCGACCTCTTTATTCATTGGTATATTCACGAATATATCGCATTCTTTTTGCAATGGCTCGGACAAACCTACCGCTTCTCCCCCCATCACAAAAGCCACCGGTCCTTTTAAATTGGTCTTAGTAAAAGACTCTCCCATATTAACCTCCACTCCTACTACAGGTACTGCATATTCGTGAAGTAGTTTGATTGCTTGGAACATACTCATCCCGATCAGAGGTACATAGGCTGCGCCTCCCATCGAAACTTTGGTCACCACCGGAGTCAACTCATGCACCCCGTTGGGCGAAGCCACCACCGCATCCACTCCAGCGGCCCAAGCACTTCTCAAAATAGCCCCCAAATTTTGTTCATAATCAATATGGTTGAGAAGCAGAATAAAGGCATTTCTCTTTTCTTTCAATATCTGTTCTAAGGTCGGTGTTTCCGGAATACTCATCAAAGCAATCACCCCCTGTGGGTTTCGGCTGTCACTCATTTTTGCCAGTTCTTCGGAGTCGACTTTTTGTATCGAGACTTTGTTTTTTCTGGCCAAGTTTTCAATCTCTCTAATTCGCGGATCACTCAATGTTTGTGTCGCCAATAATACCGAAGCAATTTTTTGGTTCGATGTTAGGGCATCGTGCACCATATTTCTACCTTCCAAAGTAATAAAATCTGTTTGTCTGTTCACCCCTTTATTTTAGTCTATCTGTTTCCACCTTTCTATTACGGCTTTGCTGGAATAGGGCATTAGTTTGTCCAGTAATCTCATTTTTAAGGCTGCATGCTCTGTTAATCCAGCACAAATCTCCAGCAATTCGTCATTACTTAGACCGACTTCCCGCAACTCTTCATCCGATGCCTTCATTGGTAATTCGGGCCCTCCCCAAAATGTGCCCGTCCAGTTACACCTGATACACGCTTTCGCCAACTTCTCTCCGAACATTTCATTTACCAGGAAATGCAATTCCGGGTCGGCCGCCTGGTTTACATCTCTTGGGTAAGGCGAGTAATAACGCAATGGCGGCTGTGTGTCTAAAAGCACCCCTGCCGCTCCCGCCGCAAATTCCACCCCCTTTTGTTGGCAAGCCCTCTCAATTACTTCCAGACCAAACCGCGTTGCCATCGGTGCAATTACCACAATCTTTTTTGGTAATCTCCCCATTTGCTCCAGCTTTTCCACCATTGCCGTGTGTTGCATCCCCGAAGCCACCGGATCGCATAAAAATAAAATATCTAAATTATCGGCAAACCCTTCCAAATTTGGATCTGCCGCAAAATAGGCTTTTCTGGTGAATTCATTTTTGGCTTCTTGGTGGCTGATACTCACCAAAGTCGTTGGCAGATTTTCCCCGGTTGATAGATACACCGCCTTTTGCATCTGCGTCAGTTGTCCCTCTCTTGCAAAATAAATTATTCCGCTATTGTCCGGTTTGGCCTTTTCTAATATTTTTTTGATGATTCTTGTTTGTGTCAGTTGAAAGATCGCAACTTCCATGTCCATTTGGGCGGGCACTCCAAGATGAAATCTCGGTAACACAAATCTCATACCCTTTTTTTCAATATTAGGGATAAAGGCACCCGCACCACTTATCGCTTCGGCTTCCGGTGAGGAAACCACTGAAATATTTCTTTCCCTTTCCCCACTTAAATTTGCTTCCAATATCATTAAATTGGAAAACGAGCTTAAGATTGGTTGGTAAATCTCCGGATTTCTAATAGCTTTGCTAAATCTTTCGATCGAAATTTTACTTTCGTTATTTTCTACTTCCTTAGCTAAACTATAAAAAAGACCCATTTTCATAAGGGCCAAAAACACTGCTTGTTAATACTCCACCAATAAAAAACCAGGTCTGCTTTTCTCATCTCCTGGAATTCCAGTATAGCGGAATTTTCGGTTTTAATCAAATAGTTGTTTTTTGTGGATAAATAGGTTAAAATAGCCACAAAAGTTCGCACTCTAATAAGAAGGAGCTTCCTTGACCAATAGAAGTTTATTGAGTTTTTTGGGGTTAGTTATTATTTTTACCCTCTTACTTTGTTCTTGTAGTTCATTACCTACCCAAAGCTCATTACCACCTCCGAAAGTAATTGAAAGTCTCTCCACTTCCACGACCAGACCAACCTTAACCGAACCACCTGCCGTTACTCCTCCATTAGTCCCCACACCAACTGTCGATTCAACACCCCTTCCTCGTACCTATACGGTGACAAGCGGGGACACTCTTTGGAATATTGCTCAAATTTACGGCATACCTGTCGGCTTTATTGCCCTCCAAAATGGCCTTACAGATGCCGACAAAATTTATCCCGGCCAAGTTTTAAATATCCCAGTATCGGCTGAAACACCCCCGGATATTTCGCAAATGGGAAAACAAATTGTCGTTATCCTCTCTCTCCAAAAAACCTATGCCTACGAGGACGGCAAATTAATCAAAGTGTTCCTCGTTTCCACTGGCCTTCCGGGATCACCTACAGTACTTGGCAGTTATACGATTTATCAGAAACTACCCTCCACCAGAATGGTTGGCCCGGGTTATGACTTGCCAAATGTTCCTTGGACGATGTATTTTTTCGAAGGTTACGGTCTTCACGGAACCTATTGGCACCATAATTTTGGGCACCCGATGAGTCACGGCTGCGTCAATATGCAAACCGACGACGCCAAGTGGCTCTATGACTGGGCACCCCTTGGAACTCCGGTTCTCATTCTCCCGTAGTTTTTTACTCCCGCCATCCGGCGGGATTTTTTGTCTTCCACATACCAATCTTTTGGGTCAGTGATAAGATATTTGTCTGTGGAATATCACGCTTCATCAGCAAACTTTGTCTCCGCTTTTTTTACTTTAGCCGAGAAATCAAATCATATTGTCATCACCGGTCATGAATCTGCCGACGATGACTCTCTTTCTTCAGTTCTTTCCATTTTTCACCTTCTAATCTCTCGTTATCCAGAGAAGAACATTCGCATGTGTTATACCGGTGAAGCCGAAAATCGCTTTGCTATTTTCCAAAATTACTCACAAATAGAATTTTCGGAAGATATGGCCAATATCCTTGGAAAAACCGACCTTCTTATCATGTTGGATGGCGGTGATTTTGGTCGCTTTAGTCATCATCCGGAAATCCTCAAAAAAATTCCTCACACCATTTGTATTGACCACCACGCTTCCCAACCCGACAGTTTTTCCCTTAGTCTCATCATACCCACCTCTCCCGCCTGTTCTCAAATTGTTTATCAAACTTTTTTTGCCAATCAAAAAATTGATAAAAATCTTGCGGAGATTTTTCTTTGGGGCATTCTTGGAGATACGGGGAATTTGGTCTACCTAAAGCCATTTCAAATTGATACCCTCGCTATTATTCAAAAACTTTTGGAAATTAGCCAGATCGAGATTCAAGAATTTTTGGCCGGATATCAGTCTATCTCTCAGAAAATTTTGTCCGTCGTCTTGGAATTCATCAAAAACACTCGATTCATTACTATTGCCGGCTGGCCACCCCTTCAATACTCCTTTATCGATCAAGATTATATGAAGTCAAATCAACTTTCCGATAATCAAATTAGTGAAGCGGGACACCTTTACGGTTCTGAATATGTTCGCACCATCACTGGATACACTTGGGGCTTCGTCTTAACACCCAGAAGTGATGGCAATGTTAATATTTCCTGTCGTTCACTCCCCAAAAGTGTCAACGTTAGAATATTAATGGAAAAAATGAAGATTGGTGGAGGCCACGATCGGGCTTCCGGCGGTACCTTTGTCCGCGGTAATGAACCTCTCGATATTGCCCCTTGTCTGGAGCAAACTTTCACTTGGCTCAAAAACAACACTCCGGTTTTGGGATAACGGTTCGGGAAGGCTATAATATATTGTTCTTGACCTTTTTACCATGACAAAGAAAAAACACTCCGGCACCATCATCAACATTCTCTCCTTGGCCAAACCCTATTTTGGTTTCATTTTTTTGATTTTCCTAATCAGTCTCGCCACTAACGGACTTAGTCTTGCCGTTCCGAAGATTATTGCGACGGCGATCGATGCATTTCGTACCCAAAGTTTTAATTTTCAGCGCACCTTCCTTTTATTGTCCATCATTGGCTTGGCCATTTTTATCTTTGGTTTAGTCCAAAGTTTTTTACAAACCTATCTCTCTGAGAGAATTGGCCGCGATCTTCGTACTCGGCTAATCACCAAGATTTCTAATCAGCCATTTTCCTTTATCAATCAAATCACTCCCGAAAAACTTCTCACTAACTTAACGGGTGACATCGACAACCTCAAGCAGGTTATCGCTCTTGGTTTGGTGCAGGTTTTTTCCTCGATTATCCTTATTTTTGGTGCCACCGCGCTCCTTATCTCTGTCAATCGACCTCTCGCCTCTATTGTCCTGCTGATAATTCCCCTGATCATCATTATTTTTGTTTTTATTTTTAGTAAAATCCGCCATTACTTTAAAAGGGCCCAAGCCATCATTGACCGTCTCAATAAAACCATCAACGAAAGCATTGTCGCTTCTTCTCTCATTCGTATCCTAAACTCCGAAGCTGTCGAGCTGGATAAATTTTCTACTATTAACTCTGACTCCCGTGATATTGGTCTGTCTATTCTCAAACTCTTTTCGAGTCTTATTCCGCTTATTACCATTATCGCTAACTCAAGTCTGGTAATCATTCTTCTGGTAGGCGGTCGCTACATTGTTGCCGGTACTTTTACTATCGGTGGTTTAACTGCCTTCACGAGCTATGTTTCCATGCTGATTTTTCCCATTATCGTCATGGGCTTTATCAGCAATGTCTTGGCTCGTGCTGCCGCTTCATTTGAAAGAATCTCCATCGTCCTCTATAGCCCCACCAAAAGTCACAAAGGAAAACTGGAAAAAACACTTCTCGGAAAAGTCACTTTTAAGAATGTTTCTTTAAACATTGCTAACAAACAAATTCTTAAAAACATCTCTTTCAATATTCCTGCCGGTTCTCGTACCGCCATTCTTGGGCCGACAGCCGCCGGCAAAACCCAAATCTTTTATCTTCTTTCCGGGTTACTAAAAAATTCTTCCGGTAAAATTCTCATCGACGATATTCCTCAATCGAAATATAGTTCCAAATGTCTGGCTGATCAGATCGGTTTGGTATTCCAAGACAGCTCCATTTTTAACACTTCCATTCGCGAGAATATCAATTTTAAAAATATTGATAACGAAGCCAGTTTCCAAAAAGCCGTTTCTACGGCCGAACTGCAAGACTTTATTGCCTCTCTTCCGGATGGTTTGGAGACCAAAGTCTCTGAGCGTGGTGCCAGCCTTTCCGGCGGCCAAAAACAAAGACTTACCCTTGCCCGTGCCCTCGTTACCAATCCCAAAATTCTGTTACTCGACGACTTCACCGCTCGTGTTGACCGCGAAACAGAGAGAAAGATTTTTACCAACCTCAAAAAGAATTACGGCGGCATTACTCAAATACTAATTACCCAACAAATTGCTTCAATCAAAGACTTCGATCAAATTATCCTCGTCGAGGAAGGGGAGCTTCTGACCATCGGTACTCATGAAGAACTTTTGGAAAAATCTCCGGAATACCAACAAATTTATAATTCGCAAAAGTCAACCCAGCAATGAACTACTCACTCAAAACCTACGATGGGAAGAAAGCCCCCCAGGAAAATTCCCTTAAGTTAATCAAACGGTTCTCCGTTTTTCTTGTCGGTGAAAAACTTCGCTTGGGGATAGCCACACTGAGTATTGTCATCAACTCCGCCGCCAACATTGTCACTCCCTTATTACTCGGATACGCAATCGATAATTACATCACCCGGAAAGATCTCGCCGGTATCACCCATTTTTCTCTTCTCCTGGCTCTACTCTATCTCATTATCTTCATCACCGGTTTTATCCAAACCAGAGCTATGGGTACCGTTGGTCAAAATGTTCTCTTTAAGTTGAGAGCCGCCGTTTTTACCAAGATCCAATCATTGCCGCTTGCCTTTTTCAACCAAAACAAGTTGGGTGATCTGATCTCCAGAATCAATAATGATACCGATAGGCTCAATCAATTTTTCTCTCAACAGCTTAACCAATTTGTCGGTAATATTTTCGTCATTATCGGCATCGGTATTTTTATCTTTTTTGTCAATCCCAAGTTGGCCCTAATAACCGTTAGTTCGGCTGTTGTTCTTTTTCTCATTACCTACTTTATTTCTCCCTGGATTCACCGTAAAAATCGTCTTAGTCTTCAATCCTTAGGCAATCTCTCCGCCGAGATTCAGGAAAGTCTCAATAATTTCAAGGTGATTGTTTCCTTTGATCGCCGTGATTATTTCCGCGATAACTTTAATAAATCAAACAGTGAAAATTTCTCTGCTTCGGTAAAGTCGGGAATCGCCAATAACATCACCTCCCCTATCTATGATCTCTTTGGCAACTTGGCCTCGCTCTTAGTTCTCGGTTTTGGTATTACCATGATTCTTCAGGGTCAGCTTACCATCGGTATTCTTGTTTCTTTTTTAAGTTACTCCGACAAATTTTATTCACCTCTTCGTCAGATGGCCGCCATTTGGTCCAATGCTCAGGCATCCCTCGCTGCCTGGAACCGTATCTTGGAAATCTTAAATCTCACTTCTGACCTTCCGGTTCTCCCTTATCAAAAGACGGAAGTAACTAAACATATTATGCAGTTTCGTCATGTGAGTTTCAGCTATACCCAAAAAAACGTTCTCCACAATGTTAACTTCACTTTTGATAAGGGCAAAACCTACGCTATTGTTGGTCCTACGGGTGGTGGCAAAAGTACAACGGCCTCCCTCATGGCTCGCCTTTACGATCCCCAAAAAGGCGAAGTCCTTCTTGAAGGCCGCGACATTCGCACTTTTACCCCTGAAGAACTATCTAAAAAGATCGGTTTTATTCTTCAAGACCAGTTCCTCTTTACCGGCACGGTGGGGGAGAACATTGCTTATGGCAATCCTGATTTTATGGAATATTCCAAAGAAAAGCTGGAAAAACTTATCGAAACTCTTGATCTTTGTGCCTTGGTTGCCAAATTTGAAAATGGTCTGGACACCGAAGTCACTCCAACTACGGAGCTCATCAGTCTGGGTCAGAAACAACTGATTTCCTTTATTCGGGCCATCATCCGGAACCCCGAACTGCTTATCATGGATGAAGCCACTGCGAACATCGACACTATTACCGAAGGTCTTCTTCAGCAAATCATCGATAAACTGCCCCAAAGCACCACCAAAGTCATCATTGCTCATCGCTTTAATACCATCAAGAAAGCCGATGAAATTTATTTCGTCAACAACGGTCAGGTAATTTCGGCCGAAACCTACGAAAAATCACTTCAAATGATTAAAGACTCCAAACGTACCAGCTAGACCATAAAAAAGCAGGCTGTTTCCAGCCTGCAAGCCTTACAAAATTAATACTTGGTGCAAAATACAGGTTCTTTCTCCCTCTTTCTTGTCTTTGTTTCTTGGGTTGCCGTTTGGATCGTTATCCAGGCAATCCATCAACTTTTGCAAGGATCCATAAAACTCTGTTGTCGAGTAATCAACAATTTTTCCGTCTTTGTAATAGTGCCAGACAATGATCGCTTTCAGGTTCATCTCACACCTCCATTGGATTTACCCAATTTTAACATTAAACATCAAGACTGCAATTACAAAGGAAACACCGCGGTTTTTTTAGTATAGAATACGAGACATGAACACCCCGAATTTTATCTTTTTCCATGGTAAAAGCTGTGCCGGCAAAGACACTCAAGCTCACCTTCTCCACAAAGATCTTAACGAAAATGTCATTGAGTTGTCCACCGGCGATATCTTCCGCGGGGCCATAAGCGGCCAAGGAGAATACGGCAGATTCCACGATATTTTGGTTCCCTACGTTGCCCTTGTTGAAAAGAAGGGCCGCTATATCCCAGACGAACCCATTGTCCAAATAGTCAAAACCATCGTTACCGAAAAAATTGAAGAGGGGATTGAGACTTTTATTTTTACCGGTTTTCCTCGCAGTCTTGGTCAACTGAAGTTAGTTGACGAAATGGTCCGTGAACTTGAGGGCAATAACACCCATCTTTTTTATGAAGCTTCGGACGATGTCATTAGAGAAAGAGCCAGAAATCGTCGCGAAAACGATCTTCGTGAAGGTAAAATTCCAAGAGAAGACGATGATCCAGCAGTCGTCGAAAGAAAACTCATCACTTATCTGGAAACCACTTATCCGATGCTTATCAAATTAGACCAAGAAGGTCGTCTGTTTACCGTCGACGCCGAAGGTACTATTCCCGAAATCGAAAGAGAAACTTCAGCTTACTTTTCCAAAGAAAGACTTTAAATCGAGCTTCACCCAGCTACCGAAATAATTCCAATCGAAGTCGTCTTCAATGATATCCGGCATTGGTTATTGATCAAATTAAAAACGACGGAGAATAGCCGTGATTTGATCATATCGAGTACAATAGATTAGTTTGTTAAATCATAAACCCCAATTTGGTGAAGGTAACTCCAGAGAAGTTACCGATCCAATGCTAAAAACAACAATCCTGACGCGAGAACAGCTCAAGGATTATGCCAAGAAACTTGCCTATCTACATGAAATAGGTAGCTTCGACGATCGTTTTTATGGGTCAATTCTCTCTGATCTTCGCTCTGACGAGCACACTCTCAAGAGAATTTACAACGTTTTTTCACAAGCTCTTAAAAAAGAGAGACTTACTCTTCCTTCCTCCACCGAGTGGTTGCTGGATAACTACTACATCATTAGTGAACAAATTCAAACCATTAAAAGTGGTTTAACTCGAGGATTTTATAAAAATTTGGTTAAGTTAAACAACGGACCGTTCAAGGGCTATCCGCGAATCTATAGTTTAGTCACTGAACTTTTGGAACATTCTGACAATCGGATCGAGACCGATGGTTTAGTCGATTTTGTCCTTTCGTATGAATCTGTATCACCTCTAACAAGTGCTGAGCTATGGGCACTACCTATAGTTCTAAGGCTCGTTTTGATCGGGAATCTCAAGCGGCTTATTAGAAATGCCGAAAGGACATTTTTAAAAAGAAAACACGCCGGTGATCTAGTGGACTCTTTTACCAACTCAAAATTACTACATGCAAATGACTTATCGGAAATTGCCTCATTCTTTAAAAATAAAGCCAAAATTGATTCCACCTATTTAATTTGGTTGTTACGTAGTTTCCGAGATAAGGACCACGTCACCCAACCAATTCGCTGGATCGAACAATATATTGAACAGGAAGATATCAACATCGAGGCCATCGTCAAAGTTGAAAACCAAAAACAAGCCGCCAATCGTATCTCGACCGGCAACGCTGTCAGTAGTCTGAGACTTATCTCGAGCATTGACTGGACCACTTTTTTTGAATCGGTTAGTCTGGTGGAAAGGATTCTTGAACAAGATCCTGACGGGTCCTATATTCAGATGGACTTTAAAAGTCGGGACAAATACCGACACGTTATCGAAAATCTTAGTCGATTTTGTACCTATAATGAGCAGGAAGTCGCCCGTCGGGCCATCAAACTTGCCCAGTCGGGAGACGGCAAAGCCAAACATGTTGGCTACTACTTAATAGATAAAGGTCTCTTTGAGCTAAAGCGAAACATTGGCTATAAACCAAACCTAGGCCGAAAAATTCTTGAGTTTATTAAGCAATACCCTTCATTTTTTTACCTTCTGGCTTCTTTCTCGTTAATCTTTGTGGCGACAGAATTATTTTCCGGTTTTCTTTATTCCCAATCAATACCCACACTCTGGTCAATCCTCGCCATCATTCCCTTTAGTATTCCGGTATTTGCCATAGTCAACAAACTAATTGTCACCTTCTATCCACCCGACTCTCCCCCCAGACTGGAGTTCAAAAAAGGTATTCCCAATAAATATAAAACCATGGTCGTCATTCCATGTTTGCTTAATTCATCACAAGAGGTCGAAGATCTAACCAAGATACTTGAGCAAAGATACCTTACCAACAAGGAAAATAACCTATATTTTGCCCTGCTCACCGATTTTCCCGACGCTGATGAGGAAAAATTACCGGGAGAGGATAAATTGCTGGAGCAACTCCAAAAATCAATCTCTCTACTTGGAGAAAAATTCCGTTCAGACAGAAAAAATATTTTCTATGTCTTTTACCGACCAAGAGCTTTCAACCAAATTGAAAAAAAATGGATGGGTTGGGAAAGAAAAAGAGGCAAACTCGAAGAGTTCAACCGCTTAATTGTTGGTGATAAAAATACTCACTATCAATGCCTGCTTGGTAACGAAAAAATTCTCCAAAAAATAAAGTATGTCATCACCTTGGATGTCGATACTCAGATGCCTCTTCACACCGCCAAAAAGTTAATCGGCACGATGGCTCATCCTTTAAACAGACCCAAAATTGATACTACTATCAATCGGGTAGTCTCCGGGTACGGCATTATTCAGCCTAGAGTTGGTATTCATGCCCCTTCGGCCGCCAAATCTCTCTATACTCGTATCTTTACCTCCAATGCAGGCCTAGATCCTTATCACAGTGTCGTCTCAGATGTTTATCAAGATTTTTTTGGCAACTCGGTTTACTTAGGGAAAGGTATTTACGATGTCCAGGTGTTTTATAAATGTCTAAATAATCGCTTCCCCGAAAATTGTCTTCTGAGTCATGATCTCTTGGAGGGTAATTTCCTGAGAGTTGGTTTAGTCACCGATGTCGAATTATTGGAAGACTTTCCCTCTGGCTATATGAGCTTCTCTTCCAGACAACATCGGTGGATTAGGGGTGATTGGCAAATTGGTCCCTGGCTTTTTAACCATACTTTGGGTCTCCAGGATAAATGGAAAATAATCGATAATTTCCGGCGCAGTTTAATTATTCCGGCCGGATTTATTTTTCTGCTATGGGGATGGCTAACCTTTTCCCATAACATCCCTCTGTGGACAGTCTTTTCCTTGAGTGTCTTATTTTTCCCCCTTTTGGAAATTTTCTTTACCACCATCACTTCACGTTTACCTGGTGAGGACTTACAAAACTTTATCCAAGCGTCCTTTACCGAATTAAAGACCTTGTTCGTTAGGGCGTTCGTGTTGATTTCCTTTATGGCCTACGAAACCAATCGAAATATTAACGCTATTTATCTAGCCCTCTACCGGACGACCTTCAAGAAAAAAGGCATTTTGGAATGGACCAGCCAAGCCGCTTTTGAACATCGTGGTGGCAAGATCTCCAAAATGTACCCGGCTACTTTATATGGATTAGGAACCCTACTTTTGTGGGTATTTTATCTGTATCGATTTAGCAACTTACCCCTTATTTTTTCTGTATTGTGGATTACCGCCCCGGCAATAGCTTACTTTATCAGCCGACCAGAAGTTCTCAAAAATCGAACTTTATCAAAGGCTAGTCAAGAGGAACTGCTGGTAAAAGCGAGACGCATCTGGAGATTTTTTGATGAGTTTTCTAATAAAGACAACCATTTTCTTCCTCCTGATAATTTCCAAGTATCGCCAGGACCCATGCTTGCCAATAGGACCTCTCCCACCAATATCGGTTTCGGCATGATGTCTGCCGTCTCCGCCTATGACTTTGGTTTTATCACCAAAGACGAACTTTTCCATAATCTAACCAACACTTTAAACACCGTTGACTCTTTAGAAAAATATAAGGGGCATCTCTATAACTGGTACCGGACAGATTCCCTGGCAACCATGCATCCGGCCTACATTTCCACCGTCGACAGTGGTAATCTTGCCGCCTCTTTGATTGCCGTAAAACAATCATGTCTTGAAATTGCCGCTAAGCCGAACGAATTATTGGTCGATAAGGATGGTTGGCTTGCCACGAAAACAGCCTGGATCGAGGATTGGCAACACTTAGCCGATATTGAAAAAATCCAACTTCCCCTTGGGTTCAAGTTAGAGATTGATGAAAAAACTTTAATCAAGATTATTTCTAAAGCAGTCCAAAAAATAGAGAAAATCCAATTTGAAATAAAGCTAAAAGAGAGTCAAGCATTATTTTCTGAGATTCAAAAACTTGAAGAAGCAGTCGAGAAAGTCATCGGCCTAGATAAAGTCAAAAACATTGTTTACTGGAGAGAAGCAATCATTAAGCAGCAAACAAATTACCGTCGCCAAAATACTGTCTCGTCTGTGTCTTGGAGACTGCTCGGAAACAGATTAACGAAACTCGTTTGGGATATGAATTTTGGCTTCTTATACAATCAAAAACGAAAAGTATTTTCGATTGGCTATAACGCTGAAGAGAATAAAAATGATGACAGTTTTTATAATCTACTTGCCACCGAAGCCAGACTTGCCGGTTATATTGCTATCTCTTTGGGACAAATTTCGGAACAGCATTGGTTCTCGCTGGGCAGACCCCTTACTAGAGTAAATGGAAAAACTATTTTGCTCTCGTGGGGTGGAACGATGTTTGAGTACTTGATGCCCCTGCTTTTAATGAAAAACTACAACAACACTTTGCTTTGGCAATCGACAATTTCGATCATCGAAAGACAAATTAAATATGCCCGTTCAAAATCAATTCCTTGGGGGATATCCGAATCGGGTTTTTTCGCTTTTGATTTTCAATACAACTATCAATATCAACAATTCGGGATTCCTGATTTGAGTTTGAAAACCGAAGTAACCAAAAATTTGGTTGTCTCTCCGTACTCTACTTTATTAGCTTTGCCCATAAAACCATATGAAGCCTTTAATAATTTAAAAAGGTTGGAGGATCTCGGTGTTTCCGGGACGTACGGTTATTACGAGGCTGCTGATTTTACGCCATCCCGTCTCCCCAAAAACGAAAAATTGGGCATCGTCAAATCTTATATGGCCCATCACCAAGGTATGAGTCTCGTTGCTCTCAATAACTATTTCCACGACGGTATCATGACCAGCAGGTTCCACCATGAGCCCTTTATCATCGGAGCTGAATCGTTGCTTGATGAGCTTATTCCCGCTCATATTACCAAGGTTGAAATGCCCGAGGAAGTAACGTTCTTTTCTCGAAATGTTAATTCTGTTGAGCCTTCACCGGCTTTATTTTCCGGGAAACCTGACAATATTCGCACCTCCATCTTATCTAATTCGGAATACTCAGTCGTCATTTCCAACTCTGGAACCGGTGTCAGCACTTGGAAAAATTTGGATATCACCAGAAAGGCTACCGACCAGTCTGAAAATAACCAAGGATGGTTCTGTTTTATTAAAGATCTTTCCAGTAAAGAGGTTTGGTCTGCGACCTATCAACCTTTCTTAAAAAAGCCGGATAGCTATTCTGTGAAACTTTCGCCATTTAAAGCGGAGTTTGAGAGAGTTGACGGTGGGCTATTAGTAAAAACTGATATTGTGGTGGCGGTTGACAAAAATATCGAGATACGAGAAGTTACCCTCACTAACAAAAGTTTAATCACCAAGACTTTGGAAATTACCGATTATGCCGAAGTCGTGGGCTTGCCTCACCGAGAGGACTATGTTCACCCGGCCTTTGGCAAATTATTTGTTGAATCGGAATTTGATCAAAGCCGCCAATCACTTTCGTTTCGTCGACGCAGTAAGGAAGAAAACCAAAATGATTTATGGATTTTCCACGTTGTCCGTGGTGAGGGTGAGTTAATTACTGTCGACGATTACGACACCGACAGAAATAAATTCTTAGGTAGAGGCAGAACCTTGCAAAACGCGCGCGCATTTTCTGCTCCTCTCTCGAAAACCGTCGGCGCCAGCTTGGATCCCATCATGAGTTTGAGAATCAAAGTTAATCTGGGTTACAACGAAAGTAAAAAACTCTATTTCATTACCGCTGTCACCGAGGCTAAAGAACACGCTGAGAATCTCATTGATCGATTCTTGGATCAGGGTGAAGTTGAAAGAACCTTTAAACTGTCTGAGATCCATAGTCAAATTGAACTTAGACATCTTGATATAGATCTTAAACAAGCCAAATTATTTCAGAGACTTGGATCAAAGATCTACTACCCCGACCGGTACTTTAGAGCTTCAAAAGAAATTATCGCCAATAATTCCAAAGGTCAATCTGGTTTATATCCCTTTGGTTTGTCCGGAGATTACCCCATTATTTTAATCAAAATCCATAATACCGAAGGTCTCAAACTAATTAAGGAGGTGCTCTTGGCTCATGAATTTTTAAGAAGCAAAAGAGCTAGTTTCGATTTGGTTATTCTCAATGAAGAATCAGTTACTTACTCCAGTAATCTGAGAGAAGGCATCCAAAATTTAATTGATACTTCGCTCTCTCGTCCGTTGATTGATAAACGTGGAGGCATTTTTATCAGAGAAGCGGCCATGTTGAAGCTGGACGATAAAACCTTATTTGAGGTCTCCGCCAGTGTCATTCTTGACTCACAATGGGGTGGCTTGGAAGACAACCTTGAGTTAATTCCCAAGAAAGTCTTAAAACCCAAAATCTACGATCTAAAAAGAAAAATAACTAAACATGACGAACCGGAGAAAACACCAAAAAATATTTCCTACGGTTTCAATAAGTTGGGTAATGAATTTATCGTCACTCAAGAGACAGGAGTGTCTTCTCCCTTACCTTGGAGTAACGTCATCGCCAACTCTCGCTTTGGCACACTGGTTACTAATGGAGGCCTTGGCTATACTTGGTCCGAAAACAGTCAACTTAACCGGATCAGTACTTGGTCAAACGACCCTGTGACTGAAAAACCTGGAGAAATCTTGTATCTTAAAGGCTATCGGAAATGGTGGTCAGCCACTCCTTTCCCTGAGAATCTTCAAAACAAATACACCGTTCACCATGGGTGGGGATACTCTAAATATGATTGTTATAACAATAAAATACAGACTGAAACAAAAGTTTGGGTCGACGAAAACGATCCTGTAAAGCTGGTTTTGGTCACCCTCAAAAATCAGACAAAAATAAAAAGGGTCGTCAAGCCTGTTTACTACACAGAATTAGTCCTGGGGGACAACCGTGAAAGAGATCAGTTTTTTATCGTTACCGAAAAAGATAAAACCACCGGTGCCCTAACCGCCAAAAACAGTTACAACGAAAACTTCCCCCAAAGTGTTTCCTTTATTCAAGCAACCGAACCGTCAACCTTTACCACCGACCGGACCGAGTTTATTGGCCAAGGCGGTTCATGGACCAGACCATACTACTTGGAAGAAAAAAAAGGCCATCTTTCCGGCACTACCGGAGCCGATTTAGATCCTGCCTTTGTTATGGAAGTGTCTCTGGTTTTGGAGCCTGGTGAGGAGAGGCAAGTCGCTTTTGTCATCGGGCAGGGCGAAAATCAACAGGAGTATCTTCAGTTATCTCAGAAGTATCACTCTCTTTCCCAAATCCAAGAATCATTTAGCCGGTCGGTATCCGGTTTTGCTGATCGGCTGACAAAAATAAAAATCGATACCCCGGATAAAAAGTTGAATACTCTGGCGAATGGCTGGTTGCCGTATCAGATATTGTCCGGCAGATTGTGGGGTCGTACCGGATTTTTCCAATCGAGCGGCGCTTTTGGCTTTAGAGACCAGCTACAAGATGTCCTGGCCTTGATCTACCAAGATCCCAAATTGGCTCACGATCATATTCTGTATGCCGCGGAGCATCAATTTATTCAAGGCGATGTTATGCACTGGTGGCATCCAAAAACCACCAAAGGTGTCCGTACCCGGATCAGCGATGATTTTCTCTGGCTTCCCTATGCCGTTTCCCAATATGTGTCGCTTACCCAGGATAAGGAAATCTTAAATGAAAAGGTGAGTTACATGGATCTGGCGCCACTACTGGAAGATGAGAAAGAAAAATATGATGAAGCCACAGTCACCAAAGAGAAATCCTCACTTTATATCCATTGTGTTAGAGCCTTGGAAAATGGTATGAAAACCGGTGTCCATGGGCTTCCCCTGATAGGCACAGGCGATTGGAATGACGGTCTTAATGGTGTCGGCCAAGATGGCAAGGGCGAAAGTGTCTGGTTGGCTTGGTTCCAATATGAGGTCTACGAATCTTTTAGTAAGCTCGCCAATACCTTTGGTGATAGTCACAATGCTGTCCGTTACTCTTCATATGCCAAGCAAATTAGATTGGCCACCGAGAAATATGGTTGGGACGGTGATTGGTATCTCCGAGCCTTCTTTGACGATGAAGAACCCCTGGGATCGCATAATAATAGTCAAGCCATGATTGACTCTATTAGCCAAACCTGGTCGGTAATTTCGGGCGGCGCCTCAGCAGAGCGAGCCATTCAAGCTCTAAACTCAGTTGAAAAATATCTAGTTCGAGAAGATGAAAAAATGATCTTGATTCTCACCCCTCCCTTCGATAGCGCCAAACCCTTCCCCGGTTATATCACCGGCTACCTTCCGGGTATCAGAGAAAACGGAGGCCAATATACTCATGCTGCCGCCTGGCTTCCTTTGGCCTATACCAAGCTCGACAATGGCGATCGAGCTGTCGAACTTCTCGACATGATCAATCCGCTTTCGCACACCAATAACGCCAAGAATCTCAATATCTATCAAGGCGAGCCCTATGTTCTTGCGGGAGATGTCTACTCCAATCCTCAACATCTTGGTCGTGCTGGTTGGAGTTGGTACACAGGGTCGGCTTCCTGGATTTATCGCACCATTATTGAAAATGTCCTTGGCTTGGTCCTTGCCGGAGAAAAGCTCTCCTTCAAACCCTGTGTCCCCAAAAGTTGGCCTGAATTTAGCCTCTCCTATCTTTGGCAGGAAACAAGATACAACATCATCTTTAAGAATCCTCATAATAAAAATGTTGGTGTCACAGAGGTGAAATTGGACAACTTAAGTCAAAAGAGTAAGGTTGTAAATTTAAAAAACGACGGCAACACCCACACGATAGAAGTCATCATGTAAGCCACTTTCCCAGATACAGGAGAACACATCAATCTTATTCGTCATTTTATGATGAATAGATGTGGGCGAATATCGGTATATAAATTAACTCGGTATGTTACATTGGACGTATGGTTGATAACGATAACACTATTCACGCAAACCCAGAACCTCTTAACGAAGCGCCCTCACCCGAAGTGCTCCAAGACATCAACTTCGCAAATATTACTGAGGTTTCTATTCCCGATGGAGAGAATCCCAGATCTCCAACTACGATACTGACTAAATATAAGGCCGGCCAAATTATCGAGCATGATTCTGGAGAAATTGTCAAAAAGATGGGTCCGTCTTCGGAACAAGTGGCCATCACTGCCTCGTGCGCCTTCCATATTTATGAAACCCACCTCGCCCACAAGGTTCCCGGTAGTCAATTCCCTGAAGACTTTACCTTAGGTAGAGTGATCGATCTAATTGAGAAAAAATTCGATTTCGATAAAATTTATCAAGCTCAAATAGAACCAGCTGGAGTACTAGGAGAACACAAATATGTGGGGACAGAAGACGTAGGTATCGAATTTACCACTGGGGTTGCCACCACGGACCAAATGCTGGATAACGGGATTGTCACTTCTGAGCAGTTAAACGTTTTTAACCAGTTTAAGGACAGAATTAGAGAAGTTAATCAGACCGGAGATCAAGCACAAAAAACTGCTCTCCAAAACGAGTTTAATTTGTTTGGTTACCCCATCTACTTAGGTCAAAGATTCCCCGGATCACCCCTACTAATTTTTTTCGATACTCAATCAATTAAGACCACCGAAATGGCAATTGTCGTCAGAGATGGCAAACTTGTAACTACTATGACCGGACATCATCGGGAACCTTTACCCTTTCCTCCCGATCTCAATTATTTAAAAAATGAGGAGCCTGATGAATACCAAAAATTATTGAAACTGCACGGAAGTGACGAAGCTATTCAGACAGTCCTAAATAGAGATTTTGAGATTAATAGCCAAGACTGGCTTAATGCAGGCTTCATTAAGTCTAAAGAATAACCATCAAATATATAATCCCGCCACGAGGGCGAGATTTTCTTTTTGTGATCCCGGCCGGAGTTGAACCGGCGATCTTTTGGATGAGAACCAAATGTCCTAGACCACTAGACGACGGGACCATCAACGAACCTGTATATTCTACCAAATTTCTTACCATTCCTCACCATTGCTGAGCTAGGGCCAATTTGACTTCTCAGCTTCAAAAGTGTAAAATACAACACGTTAGAGCAAATAGCAAATCTAGGTCTTCTGCAAAATTCCCTTATTAATTCTCCGCAACCTTCCTTTTGCGTCCCAAACTATATTTACCGGCTTGACATTAAACAAACAGGCCTTATATTTATAATCTGTAATTAAAAAAATATGAATCAACAAACGCAAAGAGTCCAGATGACACCCCTTGGCTACCGCCAGCTGGTAGATGAACTCGCCCAACTCGAAAAAACTAAGCGGCCGGAGGCCATTGAACGTCTCTCCAAGGCCCGTGATTTTGGCGATCTCTCCGAGAATGCCGAATATCACAGTGCCAAAGACGATCTCTCTGCCCTTGAAGGCCGTATTGAAGAGCTCAAGGATATCCTAACTCGAGTGGTCGTTGTCGATGTCGCCAAAAAAGGTGAAGGTTCTGTTGGACTTGGTAGTATTGTTCACATCGAGGTCAATGGAAGCCTCCACGAATTTACCATCGTTGGTGAATGGGAAGCCGATCCGGCCGCCAAGAAAATTTCCCATGAATCTCCTTTAGGCAAAGCCCTTATGGGCAAGAGAGTTGGCGATGCTGTCGAGGTCGAAGCTCCTTCGGGAACTATCACCTACGCCATCAAAGACGTTAAATAATTACCTTAAAAGTTATTAGCTGAAAAACCATCCACCCGGAAGGTTTTTAGCATTAAAATACTCCTATGGAAGATCAATACCTCAAAGCCGTTAAAACTCAGTTGGACGAAAAAATATTTACCCACTCTCTGGCCCTGCAAGCCTGCATGGGTGGCCTTTACGATTATTTTGCCGCGAAAGGTCTTCTGTCTGCCGACGAACCTCCCAAAGAGGACTGGTTTCTGGCCGGTTTGGTCCACGATATTGATTACTCCGACCCCTACAAAGCAGAGCATCCCAACCACACCGCCGACGTTCTTGCCAAGTATGATCTCACCGTTCCGGATTCGGTCATTAAAACTGTCAAAGCTCACTCTCCTAAAACTACTGGCGTGGAACCTAAATCTAAAGCGCAGTGGTCCATTTTTTGTGCCGACTCTCTCACCGGTTTGATTATGGCCGTCGCCTACGTTTACCCCAGTCGCAAACTTTCAGACGTCAAAGTTAGCTCCATACTCAAACGTTTTCTCAAAGAACCCCGTTTCGCCGCCGGTACCCGTCGTGATGAAGTTATTCTCTGCGAGCGCCCGGATGGTCTCAATCTCCCACTGGAAACCCTTATTGAGATCTGCCTTTCTGCTATGCAAAAAGTATCCGCCAGTCTCGGTCTCTAAACAGGATATAATTGCCATATGCTCGATATAGCTTTTATTCGCGAAAACCCTGACAAAGTAAAACAGGGGATCATCAACAAGAATCTAAACCCGCAGGTCGTTGACGCCGTGCTCAAGTCCGACTCGTCCCGTCGCGATCTCATTGGCCAAATTGAAGTCATCCGTGCCGAAAGAAATAAACTTAACGATCAACTTAAAACTGCCCGAACTCCCGAGCTGATAGAGCAGTCCGGCAAGCTCAAAGAAAAGCTGCAAGATTTGGAACCTAAATTACGTCAAGTAGAAGAAGAGTTCAACTCGCTTATGCTCCAAGTACCTGGTATTCCTTTGGAAGAAGTTCCCATTGGCAAAGATAGCTCCGGCAATATTGAAATCCGTACTTGGGGCAAAATACCCGAGATGAGCTTTACGCCCAAAACGCACATCGAGTTGGGGCAGTCTCTTGATCTCATTGATATTGAACGCGGTTCCAAAGTCGCCGGATTCCGCGGTTACTATCTCAAAAATGACGCCGTGATGCTCCAGTTCGCTCTCATGCAGTACACTCTGCAAAAATTCATCGCCAAAGGCTACACTCCGGTCACTCCTCCAGTGATCCTTAGAAAACGTGCCTTCGTCAACACCGGCCATTTTCCTTGGGGTGAAAAGGAAACCTACAAATTCGAAACCGCCGAAGGTGAAGATGAAACCTTTCTCGCTGGCACCGCCGAAGTTCCTCTCGTTTCCATGTATCAGGACGAAGTTTTTAATGAAAAAGATCTGCCCATACGTATGATCGGTTTCTCTCCCTGCTACCGTAAAGAAGCCGGTTCTTATGGCAAGGATACTAAAGGTGTTTATCGTGTTCACGAATTTGTGAAAACCGAACAAGTCGTTATCTGCAAAAACGACGTCGATGAATCTCGTAAAATCCACGAGGAAATGATGAATCTTACCGAAGAAATTGCCCAAGACCTCAAGCTTCCTTATCATGTTCTTCGTATGTGCACTGGTGATATGGGTGAACCTCAAGCCAAAAAGTACGACCTCGAGGCTTGGATGCCGGGCCGTAATGACTGGGGCGAACTTGCTTCCGACTCCATCATGCTTGATTTCCAGTCTCGCCGTGCCAACATTCGTTACCGCGACGCCAAAAACGAAATGCAGTACGTCCACATGCTCAACAACACCGCCAGTAACTCTCCTCGCTGGCTCGTGGCTATCCTGGAAAACTATCAGCAAGCCGATGGCTCCATCAAAATCCCCGATGTTTTAGTGCCCCTTATGGGCAAAACCGAAATCAGACGTGGCTAAACGTATTTTTTCCATTGTTCTGGTTTTGATTACCATTATTATTGTGGTCTATTTTCTATTACCCTTATTTGTTCGTACTAAATTAATATCTCCTTTTTTCCAAGGTCCCGATCAAACCGCCAAAATTTCCCTAAAAATTGCCCCAACCTTTAATCTTGATATTTCCCATGCCAAAACTGTTTCCAGTTTAGCCAATATTCCTCGTTACCTTGTTTACAACAATGCCACCAACCAAGTCTATTACGTCAAAAATGCCGATATCCGTATGGCGCCGGCCTCTTTTACTAAGCTACTGTCGACAGAGGTTTCCCTCGATCTGGTTCCCATGGAATACATGATCACCGCCACTAAGGAGTCGGTCGATAAAATACCGACGATTCTTGGTCTCAAAGAAGGCGAAAAACTTTCCGTCGCCGATCTTCTCCGGGGAGCTATCGCCACCAGTGCCAATGACGCGGCCCAAACTTTAGCTGACGGCGCCGCCAAAGCTGTTGGCATTAGCCAACCGGAATTTGTTTATTATATGAATACCAAAGCGCAACTTCTTGGCCTCAAAAATTCCCATTTTGTCAACTCCGATGGCCTGGATGATCAAAATCAGTACTCAACTTTATTGGACCTTTCTAAATTAGTTAATAATGTACAAATAAATTACCCGGATATTCTCGCGGCCGCCAAATCCGATCGTCAAGATATCGAAAAAACTGCCGATCACGGTCAATACTATCTTCCCAATTGGAACGGTCTTTTGGGTGTTTATCCCGGTGTCACCGGCCTAAAAATTGCCTATACCGAAGACGCCGGTTACTCCACTATCGTCACGGCCGAAAGAGATGGCTATTCTATGGTGGCCATTGTTTCCGGTGCCGATTCCTATCTCGAACGCGACCGTGCCGCCGCCGATCTTTTGGATGCCGGTTTTTTGGCCGTGGGTCTGCCTCCAGTTAAAGTCACCACCGTAGAACTCAATAAGCACTACCATGTTTGGGGTGATCTGGCTCGCCAAATCCAGGCGGAATTAAAAACCGCCACGGCGAGTGGCAACTAATATGAATTTTCTTAATTTATTTTTTCCGCGTCGTGTTTATCTGCCGGACTCCCGGTTTAATAAAAATATTTCCCTTCTCTGTTATCCCAACTCCACTACGCTTTATGTCGATGGCTTAGTTGAGTCCGGTGACATCATGACCAAAATTTGGCAAAAGGGGATTGTTTCGTTACTTCCAAAATCATTCAAGCCTCAAAAAGTGCTTCTCTTGGGTTTGGCCGGTGGTTGTAACGCTCGTTTAATTAATCGTTTTTATCCCAACGCTCAAATTACCGCCGTGGAGATCGATCAAGTTATGGTTGATATTGGCAAAAAGTACTTTGCCCTAGACAAGATCAAAAATCTTCATATTGTCGTTGCTGACGCCCTCAATTACGTTATGGATATCCAAAATAATTATGATTTTGACCTGGTTTTGGTTGACTGTTTCGTCGGCCAGCAAATCCCCACAAAATTGGAAAACATTGATTTTCTCAAAAAGCTCAAAAAACACTCTCGCTATGTCTTAATTAATCGTCTCTGGTGGGCAAAGGAAAAAGACGTTACCATCCACTTTTTCCGCTCCCTTACCCCTCATTTTTTCTTTATTAAGACACACACTACCACCAACGTTCTCATATCACTCGTCTAGCAGTTATAATTAGCTGACATGTTCTCATTCCTAGACCCTATTTTTAATCCCAATAAAATCGAAGTCGACAAGCTTAAGAAAACTATCGATATTATCAACAGTCTCGAGCCTGATATCAAGGCGATGAAAGATGACGAGTTTCCGGCCAAGGTGCAGGAAATCAAAGAAGAGCTCGAAAGCGAGAAAACTCTTGACGACGTTCTTCCCCAAGTCTTTGCCCTCACTCGCGAAGCCGCTGTTCGCACTCTTGGTCAGCGGCCTTATGACGTTCAACTTATGGCCGCCATTGTTTTTCATCAAGGAAAAATTGCCGAGCAGAAAACCGGTGAAGGTAAAACTCTTTCTGCCGTACCGGCGATGGTTCTTAATGCCTTAACCGGCAAAGGCACTCATCTCGTTACTGTCAACGATTACTTGGCTCAACGTGATGCCGGTTGGATGGGTCCTGTTTACCATTTTCTTGGTCTTTCAGTCGGCTGTATTTATTCCGGCCAAGGCGATCTGCCTGCCTCGATCTACGACCCGGAATTTTCCGACTCCACACATACCGACAATCGTCTCCAGCATCTTCGCCCCATCACCCGTCCCGAAGCCTATCGGTGTGACATTACCTACGGTACCAACAATGAATTTGGTTTTGATTATTTAAGAGATAACATGGCTCGCTCAACGGAACAACTTTCCCAGCGCCCGCACCATTTCGCCATCGTCGATGAAGTCGACTCCATTTTGATCGATGAAGCTCGTACCCCGCTCATCATTTCCGCTCCCGACATGGAGGCCACCGACCAATATCTCCGTTTTGCCCAGCTCATCCGTACTCTCTCGTCTGATACCGATTATGAAGTTGACGAAAAACAGCGCACCGCCAACCTTACCGACCATGGTCTGCGCAAGCTCGAAAAAATCCTTAACGTCGAAAATTTATATCAGCAAGAATACGAAAGCCTTCACCATCTGGAACAGGCTCTCAAGGCCCACACCCTTTTTGTTCGTGATCGTGACTATATTGTCAAAGATGACGAGGTCATCATCGTTGACGACCATACCGGTCGTTTGATGTACGGCCGCCGTTACTCCGACGGTCTGCACCAGGCTATCGAGGCCAAGGAAGGCGTTAAAGTTCAGCAGGAAAGCCGTACCCTCGCTACCATCTCTCTCCAGAACTATTTCCGTCTTTACGAAAAACTCGCCGGCATGACCGGTACTGCCGCCACCGAAGCCGAAGAATTTAAAAAGATTTATAACCTCGACGTTATCATCATCCCCACTAACAGGCCTCTTGTTCGTAAAGATTTTTCCGATACTGTCTACAAAACCCAACGCGCTAAATACTCCGCTATCATGACCGAAGTTGAGGAGTGCCATGCCAAAGGTCAACCTGTTTTGATTGGTACCAAGTCCATCGAACAAAATGATGTTGTCACTCAATACCTCAAGAAAAAACGCCTTCCTCATCAGGTCCTCAATGCCAAAAATCACGAAAACGAGGCTCAAATTATTTCTGAAGCCGGTCGTCTCGGCGCTGTCACAGTAGCCACCAATATTGCCGGTCGTGGTGTGGATATCGTTCTTGGTGGTGATCAGCGAGGTCGCGACGAGAAAGAATGGGCCAAAGAAGCCGAAAAGGTTAAAGAAGTGGGTGGTTTGCACATCATTGGTGCCGTTCGTCACGAGTCTCGCCGCATCGATAACCAGCTTCGTGGTCGTTCCGGCCGTCAGGGAGATCCCGGTTCCAGCCGTTTTTACATTTCACTCGAAGACGATATCATGCGCATTTTTGGCGGTGAGCAGGTGAGCCACTTGATGGATCTTCTTAAAGTTCCCGAAGACCAGCCTCTTGAAGCCGGCATGGTGACGAGAGCTATCGAAACTGCTCAAACCAAAGTGGAATCGTTCTATTTTGATCAAAGAAAACACCTCGTTGATTACGACGACGTCATGAATAAACAGCGTCAGATTTTCTACAAGCGCCGCCTCAACATTCTCGGCGGCGACGGGGCAGTCACCGGCAAACAGATCGATCAGGCTCTCGAAAAAGAAATTGACTATCTTTCCGGTGTTTATGCCGCTTCCGGTATTTCCAAAACCGAGGCCGATATGATTCTCAAAGAGTTTCAGACTATCCTTCCCATTGACCCTCGTTCTGCCGACATTGTCCAAGCAAGTTTGGTGGGTAAAGAAGGCGAAGATGTTAAAGAAACTCTCAGTAAGATTATTTCTCAAGCACGCCTCTCGCAAAAAGAACGTTTTGGTGAAGAAATGCTGGGCCAAATTGAAAAATATATTCTTCTCGAATCCTATGACCAGCTCTGGATGGACCACCTCGACGCCATCGACAATCTTCGTGACGGTATCGGTCTACGCGGTTATGCCCAAAAAGATCCTTTGGTCGAGTACAAACAAGAATCATTTTCGATGTTTGAGAGCCTCTTAACCAGGATCGACTCCACTGCCGCGCACCGTATTTTCCGTGTCCAAGTCCAAGCGCCTACTCAACTGGTTCAGCCCAAAAGAGGCATCGAAAAATCCGGTTCGGATTCGGATCCCGCCAACACAACCCCGGTTCAAAAGACCATCAAAAATACTGGTAAACTTGGCCGCAACGATCCCTGTTGGTGCGGTAGCGGCAAGAAATTCAAAAACTGCCATTATCCTCAGCAACAAGCTTAATTTTGTTCTAGACGATAGGGTAGAATGAGTTATGCAAAAAATAGCTGTAGTTACCGGGACCAGCAAAGGAATTGGTCAGACAATTTCCGAGATGTTATTAGCCGAAGGATGGGAAGTATTTGGCGTTTCTCGTACCCCAAATGCCAAGTTTAGTGAAAACACAAAATTTCATCAAATAATTGCCGACCTCAGTAACGTTGATGGAATTAAAGCGGTATGTGATGCTCTTCCCGAAAAAATTGATCTCTTGGTCAACAATGCGGGGGGTTGGGAACTAGTTCTCGTTAAAGACATTACGCCAGAGCATTTTGATAAAATGATCTCCGTTAATCTTAGAGCTCCAGTATTGTTAACTTCATCATTACTTCCGAGATTGGATTCAGGCTCGGTAATCATCAACATTTCTTCGATAATGAGTCGTTACACCGAACCGGAATATGGTGTCTACGCTTCCGCCAAAGCGGGTGTGGATCGTTTTACTACAACTCTTGCCAAAGAAAGAAAAGATCTCAAAGTTGTCGGTATTTTACCTTCGGCTACGGATACTCCAGCAAACAGAAACACCTATGGTGACAAAGAAGATTATTCAACCTATCTTTCTCCAAATGAAGTCGCTTCGGTTGTAATGCGTGTGGTAAATGGAGAATTCGATAGTGGTAATTTGATAGTCATCAACAATACCGAATTTGCCGAAATGTGGACAAACAGAGATAAATATATCGTTGTAGATGTAGACTCTATCTGAGGTAGAATGAATTAATGCCCAAAGTAATTCTCATTTCCGGTGGAAGTGATGGTCTCGGAAAAGCTATAGCCAAAAAGCTCACTCCCGGAAACCAGGTCATAATCCTCGCTCACAATAAAACAAAGCTCGAAGCTACTGCCAAAGAAATCAATTGTGATTTTGTTGAAGCCGAACTTACAGACTACGACTCTCTCAAATCTGCTATTGATCAAGTTATACAAAAATATCATCAGATAGATGTATTGGTGAACAACGCTGGTGTTTGGATCGAAGGCGAACTGGACGAAAATGACCCCCAGAAAATCAAGGAAGTCATTGATATCAATACGACCGGCACTATTTTTCTCACCAAGGCAGTTCTGCCTGTTATGAAACAACAAGGCTCCGGCCAGATCATCAACATCGTTTCTCAAGACGGTCTTTGTGCCAAAAAAAGCCGCTCTGTTTACCACGCTTCCAAATGGGCCATCACCGGGTTTACCAAATGTCTTCAAGAAGATATGGAAGACACCAATATTAAAGTCACGGCCGTCTATCCGGGCCTCATGAAGACCTCTCTCTTTCAGAAAAATGCTGTTCAAAGGGATCTCACCGATGCCCTAGAACCATCTGAAGTCGCCGATGCCGTTGAATTTGTTATAAACTTAACTTCCAGTACTTACATCCCGGAGATCAGTATTAAAAATAAATTAATTACACCCACCAATATGGACGACACCAACACCCCTGTTAACGATCTTAATCTCGACCCCGACATGATGACTACCCAGAACTCTTCTCCCCAAATTTCCACACCCATTCCCTCAACTACTCCAACAACCCTGGATCTCCCCACGCCTGATCCCGAGGTTATTGATATCACTCCCGGTTCGAAACCGGTTCCTGTCGAACCAAAAATTATCGATATAACTCCTTCGTCAACACCCGACACTCTGGTTCATCTTTCCAATATCACTCCCAGCCCTGTTGTTGAGCCAGTCAACGAACCGATTTCCGCCGCCTCTCCATTATCGCCGGTGCCCGTCGCCCCCATTCTACCGGAATCAACTCCTTCGTCAACCCCGGCTTCGGCAGTCATCAACCCTTTGTCCGAAGATCCCGATCTTGTCAAACTCGTTAAATAATGGGCAAGGTTATCTGGACCAACCATCTTTACGATCGTATCAAACAAAGAGGTCTTGATCCGCGTTGGGTCGATGAAGCTGTCCGTTTTCCCGATGAAATTCAGAAGAGTTCTACCACCGATTCTCACAAACATCTCAAAGTCATTCACGGGTATCAGATTGTCGCCGCCGTTAAACGTCAGGGAAGTGACTGGATTATCACCAGTGCTTGGTGGAACCCAGTTCACGGCCGCCAAGAAACTCAAAAGTCTCAACGTCCCTTCATCGAAAGAATGATGTACAAATTTGTCGTCTTCTTGAAAAAATTGGTTACCGGCAAAAAGTAAATTAGTTCGGTTTCTCAATCTTCACTAACACTTCTTCCGCACTGGCTTTTATGCTTGTGTATTGTTCGCAATTAAGATTGGCAAACAAACCTTCTCGATTTTCGTCCGGACACTCATTTATTAAAGCCATACCGTAAAATGTCCCGCCCATTACCAAAAAAGAGAATAGCGATATTCCGACAATCCGGTATTTGAAAAAGATGTCATCCAAAACGAACTCTCTCCAGCCACCTACCAGGTTATAAAACCATTCCGAAAAAGCCACTAAAAAAATCACGGCGACTACAATTCCCACGATTACTGGCATTTGCATATACCCATATTATCATGAGGCCATATAATAGGTATATGAAAAAACTTCTTTTTATCATCACCGCCGCTTTAACCCTTGCCGGTTGCACTACGCAAACTGCCTCAATGGCTCCCAATTATCAAATTAATGACGTTACCGCCGCCCCAACCAATATGCAAACACCCACACCCGAACCGTTAGCTGACAATATCACCGCCGTTATCACTACCTCCAAAGGCACCATGAAAGTGGTCCTTTTCCCCAAAATTGCCCCCAACACTGTCCGCAACTTTGTCGAACTGGCCAAAGGTACCAAAATTAATCCCAATACTGGGGAAAAAGTCTCCGAGAAACCCTTTTATGATGGTCTAACTTTCCACCGCATCATCTCCGGTTTCATGATCCAAGGCGGCGATCCCAACGGTACTGGTACTGGTGGTCCCGGCTACCAGTTTGCCGACGAACCCGTCACCGAAAGTTACACCCGCGGCACTCTAGCTATGGCCAATTCCGGTCCGAACACCAATGGCTCTCAGTTCTTCATTATGCACAAAGACTACGCCCTCCAGCCCAACTACACCATTTTTGGTCGCCTTGACGCTTCCGACTCGGCTAGTTTCGCTACTCTCGATGCCATCGCCGGTGTTGCCACCGATAGCAATGATGCTCCTCTTGAGAAAGTCACCATCAAGTCCATCACTATCGTCGAGAAATGAGACGTATCGGCGGTCACGTTTCTATCGCCGGTAATCTTGTCAATGCCATCACGAACTCAGTCAATATTGGCGGCAACTGTCTGCAGATGTTTGCCGGTTCTCCTCGCCTTTGGGCCAGAAAACCCTTTGCCGCTGGTGATGTCGATTCCTTTTTAAAAGCCTCTGCTAAATACGACATCGATCCCATTTTCATTCACGCTCTTTATTTGGTAAATCTCGCCTCAATCAACCAAGATATTCTCGACAAATCTATTAGTTCACTTATTATCGATATGCAAAATGGCGCTCGTCTCCATTCTGCTGGTGTCATTGTGCACATCGGCTCGCACTTAGGTGCCGGTTTCGACTCCGTTAAAGACCAGTTGGTCACTGTTATCGACAGTATTTTGGGTAGCACCGACAACTGCGACCTGATTTTGGAAAACGATGCCGGTCAAAATGGCAAAATCGGCTCCCCGGAAGAAATCAGCTATTTAATAAAGACAATCAATAACAATCGTCTCAAAATGTGTCTTGATTCGGCTCATCTTTTTGAATCCGGAGTCGATATTAGAGACGCCCAAGTGGTCGAAAAGTTTTCGCAGCAAATAATTAATTTAGGTCTTGCCGACAAATTGGTTTGTCTGCATCTTAACGACTCGGCTACAGCCCTGGATTCTCATCATGATATGCACGCCAACTTGGGAGAAGGGGAGATTGGTATTTCCGGTCTGAAAAATCTGGTCAATCACCACACTTTTACCAAGTTGCCCTTGATTTTGGAAGTTCCCGGAGTCAATCGCACCGGAGTCGATTTCAAAAATATTACCGTCGCCAAGTCTTTAATTAATTAAAGTATCTCCTCCAAAAGCATCACCCCTTGCGATTTGATGCGGTAACTATTGGCATATACGGGTCTATCCATTGCTGTCAAAAAGGCCCTCGTTTCTTTCCCGTACATCTCTAACATATAGTTTTTTAAAGTTTTAATACTGCCTTTGGAAATTGCCGTCCAGATTCCTCCTTCATCGCCTTTGCCGACAATCACTTCTTCATCAGGCAGTTTTGCCCATTCTCCTACATTGAAAGTCATAATATTTGGATTTTTCCTCAACCCTAAAGATTTCATTTCGTCTGTCACAATTTTATAGCCTAAAGGGTAAAACTGACCTTCAATTTTTACCCAGCCGCATGGTATGAATTCACATTCCTCACTTGCAAAAGGCGACTTATTCTTAAAATTATTGGGATATAAATAAACCTCTGGTGGTGCTGGATTGACCAGTTCACTCATCATTTATTTTCCTCGTGATGAATATTCACGGAGATCCCGGGGAAGAAAGACATCGATTGTCTGGACGCCCAATAATCGGCTTCTTGTACGGCTGCCTCTATTCGTGAAGGATGCATCGCCCGAGACAGCTCGGTCAAATTATCCTGCATTTCCTGTTTGGTATACAGTCTGTCTACATACGGACTAACCGCCACACTCCACTGACCCATGTGGTAACGTACCGCGTTCATAATTTCTTTTTTTGCCGCCTCGTCTTTCAAGTAATATTTTTCCAGCCATTTCGAAGCGATCAAACCGTGAGTGTAATCTGTGAAATCCGATTCCCAATCAAGGCCATTTTTACAGGTATCGTGAAGTAGCATGGCACTTTTGCCCATATCGATTTCTCTTTCTGTCGCCCCAATTCTTCTTAAATATTGTTCCAATACCGCTACTGCTTTTATCGTATGTCTCACCAAACCACCTTCACCATTATCCTCAACGGGATGATGTTCTCCGGTCGAACTCGATGGGCTGGTCCAAAATTTCATATTCACCTCCCCAAAGGCTTGATATGTAAAATCCTTGATATCTTCGGACTTGATTTTTTCAATTTCTTCCTGTATCAATCTCACGCTCTCCATCGCGGCCTCTTCCTCTTCTTTTTTAAACTCCGGTATCGAAATTTCTTTCTTCATACCGAGAATATATCACTTCTTACTCGTAACGAATAGCATCAATCGGCGAAAGGTCGGCTGCTTTCTTCGCCGGGAAAACACCAAATATAATACCAATTGCCGAAGACGTTCCCAAAGCTAGAAGTATCGACTGCCAAGAGATATACGCCGGGAAAAAGCTGTGCATAAAGAAAACAATTATTTCCGACAGTCCGAGCCCCATTGCTCCACCGAATACCGATAGCACCACCGCCTCTGCCATAAACTGCCACAAAATGTCATTTCTTCGGGCGCCGAGTGCTCTTCGTACCCCAATTTCTTTGATACGCTCGGAAACTGTCACATACATAATGTTCAAAATACCGATTCCCCCAACTACCAGCGAGATTGCCGCGATGGCCACCAAAACCACATTTAAAATACTGAAGATCGACCCGATGGTATTCAAGATCTCTGTCGACTCGACCACCGAAAAGTCATCCGTTTTTAGACGTTTTAACAGTACCGTACTAATATCTACTTTTAAAGCCGGCAGTTCTTCGGAAGTATTGGCCATAACCATGATCTCGATAAATTTTTTATCGGTATCAAAAATATACCCGGTTTTGTAAGGAATATAGATATAGCTATCAAAATCCGGCCCGCCAAAACCGCCCCCACCCTTTGCCGCCAACACTCCTATGACTCTGAAAGATTGGCCATCAATTCTTATTTTTTTATCCAAGGCCAAACTGGGATCGGAAAACAAATCTCCGGCGATTTTTGAACCCAACACCGCCACCTTGTTTCTGGATGAATTGTCCGCCGCCGAAAAAACATTTCCGTACTGTGCCACGAAATTTCTACTTGGAAACACATCTTCCGATGTTGCTTCCAAAGTTGAATACTCCGACTTGGTATCCGATGCGGCTGTCACCGATTTTTGATAATAGGGGATCACATATTCGGCTTCCCTAATTCTTTTTAAGTCGACAATATCTTTTTCTTCAAAAATAGGCGAAATAGAGCCTCCGGAACCGGCTCGGATTCCGCTTCCGCCGGAACCAAACATATTTCCCGGCATCACGTATAAAAGGTTGGTCCCCAAACTCTCAAACTGTTGCTGAATATACACTTTCAAACCCGATCCGGCCGCCATTAACAACACTACCGACATCACCCCGATAAGAATACCCAAAGAAGTCAAAAACGTTCTTCCTTTGTTCTTGCCAAAGTCGACGATTGCTGCCTTGAAAATTGCGCCGACGTAACTCATTTGACCACCTCCCCATCTTTGATTTTTATCTGTCTGCGAGTCCTCGCGGCGATGTCCGGTTCGTGAGTGACCACCAAAATCGTGATTCCTTCTTTATTTAGCTCTCCGAAAAGTTCCATAATTTCGTCACCTGTCTTTGTGTCCAGATTGCCGGTCGGTTCATCGGCTAAAATCAGCTTTGGTTTCATGATTAGGGCTCTGGCAATCGCCACTCTTTGCTGTTGGCCTCCGGAAATTTTATTGGGGAAAGAATCGGCCTTGGACAAAATTCCAAACCTTTCCATCAAATAATTGGCTCTTTCGTTTGGATCGTAATCAAATTTTCTGCGGGCATAGCCAATCGGCAACAAAATATTCTCTTTGATTGTCAGTTTGTTTATCAGATTGAACTGCTGAAATACAAAACCCACAAACTCACTCCGCAATGTCGAGGTATCATCATCATCCAATTTTGAGATATCCTTACCGCCAATTTCTATGTTTCCGCTAGTCGGTTTGTCCAACAAACCGATGATATGCATCAGCGTTGATTTTCCACTTCCGGAAGGTCCTACGAGAGCGGCATATTCTCCTTCATTTATATCCAAGCTCACATCCCTTAGCGCCGTAAAAACGGTATCATCTCCCATCTGGTACCTTTTGGAAACATTTTTTAGACTAATTACTGTAGATGACATCTTTTTCATTTAGGCCGGAGACAATTTCCGTATTGCCATCAATCGTCGCTCCTGTTTTTACTTCGACCTTTTGTTTAGTTTTTCCGACCATCTTCAAAACGGTTGTTACTCCATTTGCATCGGTCTTTACATAAGAAGCCGGTACTGTTAAAACATTTTTAATCTCTCTAAATATAAAATTAACATCTCCCGTCATTCCCATTCTGTAAGAATAATCAGAGTTATCCACATTCATCGCTATCTTCAGTTCGTAAACTGTGCCGGTTTGGTTGGCCATGGGTGTAAAACCAATCTCGGTTATTGTTCCGTCAATTGGTTTGTCGACGAATGAATCGAGCACAATTGATCCTTTTTGCCCAACTTTAAATTTGGTCACGTCAGACTGATCAGCTGTTGCCGAAAAATAAATGGTTTTTGGATTAATCACCTCGAAGGTGGCTGTCGCCGGAGAAATGTTTTGTCCTGCTGTTGGGGCATCAATATTAGTCACGATTCCTTCGATCGGAGTCCAGAGATTGGCAAACTTCATGGCCAGGTCTTCAGCCTGGACATTCAAAACGGCATTATTCAAACTAAACTGTGTTTCGTCCAACGTCCTGCGGATGGTGTCTCTCGCCGAGTCGGACATTGCGTTCGTTTGCCAATTAACATTGTTTGCCTGGGCCTGTTCAAAATTCCAACGATTAGTCATGTAGCTGTTCAAAAGTTGGCTCATCTGGTTCTGCAACTCTCTCTTGTCCAAAGAGGCCAACACCTGGTTTTTCTTCACATAGTCTCCTTCTTTGACTCCCACCCAAGCCAAAAGACCGGAAGTCTGGAAATTAAGCTCCACTTTCTCTTGCGAGTCAATCTGTCCGGACTCACTCAGTGAATCTACCAAATCCTGCCTCGTTACCACTTCAGTTTTTACGGAAGCATTGGCCGCCTTACTTTTTGCCACCGCCTGCAACCATAAAAATCCCCCCACTAAGATAACAATCAGAATAACCCACCAAAATTTCTTAAATATTTTTCCCAATTTCATATTTTCCACTTATTTTTGACCGAAACACCAATTATATACTCTCAGTATAACGCCTTTCAAAGCTGTAAAATACAACCATGATCACCGACACTCAACTAAATCTGGCCGACCTAGGGCGTCGCATCAATGACCTTCGCCACAAAATTGATCTTCAAAAATTAACTGAAGAAAAAAATCGTTTGGAGTTGGAGTCCGGTAAACCTGAACTCTGGCAGGACGAAGACCATGCCAAAAAAGTTATGTCTGGCTTGGCGGAAGTCCGTGATCTGATCTCGGGCATCGAAGGTCTCACTGGTGAGTTAAAAAATCTCCAAGATCTCTTCGAAATGGCCACCACCGGCCAAGACGATTCTCTTGATAGCGATATTTTGATTCTCAAAGACACTCTCGAAAAACACCTCGCCAAAACCGAGCTCGTCACCTATCTTTCCGGTAAATACGACACTTCCGAAGCTATTCTCAATATCCGTGCCGGTCAAGGTGGTACCGAGGCCATGGACTGGGCCAGTATGCTATCTCGCATGTACACTCGCTATTTTGAAAAACGCGGCTGGAACTACGAAACTGTCGAGTACTCCCAGGGCGAAGAAGCCGGCCTTAAGTCTGTCACCTATATCGTTCATGCCCGTTTTGCCTTCGGATATTTAAAGAATGAAAAGGGGACTCATCGCTTGGTTCGTCAATCGCCTTTTAATGCCGACAAGCTTCGTCAAACCTCCTTCGCCGGGGTCGAAGTCACTCCTCTTTTGCCGGAAGATAGTGACATTGTTATTCGTGACGAAGATATCGAGTTTGAAGCCAGCCGATCCGGCGGCGCCGGCGGTCAAAATGTGAACAAAGTCAGCACTGCCGTGCGTATCAAACATCTTCCGACCGGTATTGTCGTCGAGTGTCAAACTCAACGTTATCAAGTCCAAAACCGCAAGATTGCCATGGACATGCTCCGTTCCAAACTTTGGGAAATACAAGATGTCAAACGTCAAGAAGAGATCGCCCAAGTTCGCGGTGCCAAAACCGAAGCCAGTTGGGGACACCAGATTCGTTCTTATGTTCTTCACCCTTATAAACTGGTCAAAGATCTCCGGACCGACTATGAATCCACCAACCCCGACTCTGTTCTTGACGGCAACTTGGATGACTTTATTGAGGCGCAGTTGAAGTTCTTCGCACCAACGCGTCAAATTTGATAAACTAAATCATGGATATAAAAATGATCGACCTCGATAAGGGTAACGTTACCGCTCCTGTTACTAAGCCTCTATCTGCTCCTCCGGCTTCGTTTACTACCGACTCCGGTTCCTCGCCCAAAGTCAAAGCCAAGAGAAGTTTCCCATTTATCATCATCCTCTTCCTGGTCGTTGCTGTTGGCGGTTTTTACTCCGGGGCTTGGCTTAAGGCCAAAAAATCCGGCAAAATTACCTCTCCTGCTCTCGCCGGTATTCAAGCTACGGTTCCCCAAACCGGTGCCAAAGTTGGCGATATTTATGGTTCTACCGACGAAACTGCTTTCAAAGATTCCGCTACCGGTGTTCTTCAAAAAGGTGGCTTTAAAGGCGAAGGTACCCACAATCTTGTTCGTGTCGGTGGCGCTTCTCAAACCGTTTACCTCACCAGTTCCACTATCGATCTCGACTCTTTGGTTGGTGACCAAATCACCATTTGGGGTCAAACCTTTTCCGGCCAAAAAGTCAGCTGGTTAATGGACGTCGGTCGTGCCAAAGTTGAAGCTCTCAACGCTCCATTACCGCAATGACGCACCCGTCATCGCGATCCCGCCTTGGCGGGAGTGGCGATCCAGTATCTTGTCATTCCGGACTTGATCCGGAATCTATATAAATTAAATACAACAATTGTGATCGATTTTATCCATGTTTCCAAGTCATATCCCAACAATAATGTGGTCTTGGATGATATCGATTTTTCCGTCTCACCGGGTGATTTCTTGATCATCACGGGCAAGTCCGGCGCCGGCAAAACCACCATTGGCCGTCTCTTAATTCATGACCTTGTCCCCAATAAAGGTAGAATTATCGTCGACGGCGAAGACCTCACCAAAATAAAATCTCAAAATATCCCCATGCTTCGGCGTAAAATTGGCTTTGGTTTTCAAGATTTTCGGATGATCCCCGATAAAACCATCGGTGAAAATATTGTTATCGTTTTGGAGATTTCCGGTTATGATCCCCTCAAAATCCCCGAGAAAATTAAGCATATTCTCGATCTGGTTGGTCTCTCCGGCAAAGAAAATTTATTTCCCGGTCAGCTCTCCGGCGGTGAAATTCAAAGAGCTTCCATCGCTCGGGCCATTGCCGCCGACCCGCCCATTCTTTTTACCGACGAACCCACTGGCAATCTGGACAAAGACACTTCTCTGGAAATCTTTGACCTTTTACGCAAAATAAACTCTGCCGGTACTACCGTTATTATGGCTACTCACGACGTCACTCTCATCAATTTAAAGGTCGGTCGACACATTCACCTTCAAAAAGGTAAGATAGTTAAGGAGGAAAACTATTCTACAGAAGACAAGAAAGAAACCAAAGAATAACTTATGAATACTGCTCTCAAAAATATCCGTCGTTCGCCTTATCAAGCCTTGTCCGCCATTTTTATTGTTAGTCTCACTCTTTTTATTGTTGGTATTTTTAGTCTTGTTTCCGCCGCTTCTCAAGTTATTCTCAACACTTTCGAAACCAAGCCCCAAATTATCGCTTATCTCAAAGACGGCCACACCACCGAGCAGGTCGGTGGTCTTCTCAGTGCTCTCAATGGCACCACGGGAGTCAAAAAAGCTGTTTATGTTAGTAAAGACGACGCCTTAAAGCTCTACAAACAAAGTGTCGGCAATGATCCGGTTCTTCTGGGTACCGTCACCGACTGGGGCATCGTTACCGCCGATATTTTGCCGGCCAGTATCGAGATTACCGCCACCACCCCCAAGGCTTTTGACTCTATCGATGCCACTCTCGAAAAAAGCGATATTGTCAGCATTACTCCCCAAGGTAAAAAAGAGATCGACTATCCCCAGGACGTCATCGCCGAGCTTACCAAGTGGACCAACGCCATTCGTACGGGCGGTTTGGTTCTGGTAATTGCTCTTACCATCGTCGCTATTCTTACCATCATGACCATTATTTCCATGAAAATCTCTTCCCGCCGGTTCGAAATTAGCACTTTCAAACTTCTCGGTGCCAAAAATCTCTACATCATCAAGCCTTATCTTCAAGAATCTCTCATCTATGGTTTATCCGGCTCCATTTTAGGTTGGCTCGGGTGTTTTATCATTATTCTTTACTCCACTCCCTTCCTCGCTCCGCGTATTGGTTCCATCATCACCTTCCCCGTTCCCTTCCTCTATATGCTGATTTTGCTCGGCGGTTTGGTGGTTTTTGGCTTGCTGATCTCCTTTTTATCCAGTCTTTTTGCCGCCACCAGGTTCGTTAAGCGCTCAAAATGAAGTGGAAGGTTATTTTGTTATTGCTATGCGTTTTTCTTTTATTGTCTCCAAAAATATTTGCTGTGAATTGTGGAGATCAACCTTCGACGGATGTTAGTCAGGACCAAGGGAAACTTCAGCAATTTTGGCAGGACGTTAGCGATGCTTGTTCAAGCAAAATTTCCGATTCTCAAAACCAGCAAAACACTCTCACTCAAGTTATCAACACTCTAAACTCCAAGATTAATCTAGCCCAGGCCCAGATTAATCAAACTCAAGTTCAAATTATCCAGCTAGAGAAAGAAGTGACTGTCCTGGATGGTGTCCTCGAAACAGTCGGCGACTCTATTGATCAGCTAACCACAATCTACACTGCCCGTGTCCGTGAAAGCTACAAAGAGATGCGGGTTACTCCCATCGATTTACTCTTTTCGGCCAGCTCCGTTAGTGATTACTTTAATAAAGTAAAGTATCTCAACACTGTCAAGGCTAGAGACCAGTTAATCCTTACCGAGTTGGAAAAATCAAAGATTGATTACAATCAGCGCAAAGACGACGAGGTCCAGAAACAAGCCCAAGTCGAAGCACTCAAAGCCACCCTAGTCACCCAACAAAAAACTCTCGCCTCTCAACAAAAAGATAAACAAATTTTACTTAACCAAGCACAAAATGACGAAAAATCCTTTGCCGACTTAATGCAAAAAGCCAATGCCCAAATTGCCGCTTTAAAGGGCTATACCTCCGGGGCTTCGCCCTTAAGCAACCAGACCCACTGTGATAGCTGGGGTTGTTACTATAGTCAGCGAGACACCCAATGGTTCTCTCATACCATTGGTTCATCATCGGAAATCCTCGGTCGAGTTGGTTGTCTGATTACCTCCACTGCCATGGTGGCCACTCATTATGGGAAGACCCTTACTCCTGCGGACATTGCGGGTAGCTCAGATCCTTTTTACTATCCTACTGCCTATATGGTTAAAGGTTCATGGTCAGTTAATGGCGTCACTGTCACCCGTTCCGATGTTTCCGTCTCTACTAGCGCGATTGATAATGAACTCAATGCCGGTCATCCGGTTATTGTCGGCCTTTTTGCCGGTCCCGCTCACTTCATTGTCATCAAAGGGAAAAACGATCAAGGTTACATCATGAACGATCCCTATATGGAAAACGGTTACGACAAACCTTTCTCTGATACATATAACGTATCGAATATTACCCAACTTGACACTGTTCGGGTAAATTAATTTCCACAAAAAACCCTCTGTAAAAATTGCTACAAATTTGTTACACTAATATCTTAGTGAAACATGCCCTGCCCGTGTTATTACTGTTATTTTTTTGGTTATTTTTTCCTGTAGTTGTTTTTGCCACCATTTCTTTTAACATTAGCAATCCCGTCGTCGAAGGGGATTACTTTATCGTCGACGCCAGTCTTTCCGGTATTTCCTCAACCTCCGCCTTTGTCCAAGGTATGTTTACCGCCACCGGTTCCAATAGTTACTTCGGCTACACCTGGGGTCAAAACGAAGAATGGGTCGACTATGTCGGTAATACCAACAAAGACTTCATCACGGAAAATTTTCCCATACTCCAGCGAAACGTTTCCCAAAAAATCTGGATTCGGCCGAACTACGGTGATCCGGCTTACAAAGGCCCCGGCGATTACTATCTGAAACTCAAACGCTACACCGGCGCCAGCGACAACTCTACCGGCGACGACGCCGTGCTCACAGTAACCCTCACCGAACCCCTACCCACGCCCACCCCCACTGTTACCGAAGAAGTCACCGACACTCCCGAACCCACCACCGAAATCATTGTCACTCCCAACCCTACCAAAACCCCCACCCCCACACCAACCCCTACCAAATCGCCAACCCCCACCCCGACGAAGGCACCCACCATTACCAAATCAATTATTGCCAGTCTCTCCGCTACTGTCTCCGGCATTCTCGGCGACTCTACAGATTCGTCCTCCTTTTTTGATCTTACGGCCACCGACGAAACTGAATCCTCATCCAGCTCCGGCGACGTTGTTCATCAGCTTTTCAACTACAAAATTCCCTTTTTCATTGGCCTTGCCCTCGCCGTTTCCGCCGGTGGTTTACTGTATTTCCGTCATCGAAGAGATTAAAATAGACCGATGTCCAGAAAATTTACCCGTTTCATCCCCGTCATCCTCTGGATGGCCCTTATTTTTTTCTTTTCTTCTCGCCCGGATCTGCCGTCCAATAAGATCTATGTTGTCGACTTCATCATGAAGAAAACGGCCCATTTCTTTGAGTACACGATTCTTTTCCTTCTGTGGTTCAGGGCCCTTGGCCGGAAAAACCCCGCTTATGCCTTCATGGCTGCCATTGCCTACGCCTTTACCGACGAAACTCACCAACTTTTTGTTCCTGGCCGTACCGGGTTACTCCGTGATGTCGCCATTGACTCCACGGGTATGCTCATTTCTTGGTTTTTAATAGTAAAATTTGCTTTATGGAAACAACTTTTGTCTCTACTTCCTACGAAGAAACACGCGCGCTAGCTGCCGACTTCGCCAAGAAATTAGAGAAGGGGACTACCGTCTGCCTTTATGGTGAGCTGGCCGCCGGTAAAACCACTTTCACTCAAGGTCTAGGTCAATTTTTTGGCCTTAATCGTATTGTTTCGCCTACTTTTATTATCATGCGTCAATATCCCGTCACCAATCATCCCATTATTAAAACGCTCTACCATTTAGATCTTTATCGTCTTAACTCTGTTGTCGATATTCGCGCTTTCGATGTTGATGAAATCTGGTCAGATCCCACTAATCTTTTGGTCATCGAATGGCCAGAAAAATTTCAGGACATTTTACCCAAAAAACGATTCGACATTTTTTTCAAAGCCAACGGCGAAAACGAGCGCGAAATTAGAATTCAAGAACACTAACTCTTGTCATTGCGAATCTCGTACTCGAGCTGTGGCAATCTCACTCCACTCGTCATTGCGAGGAACGAAGTGACGTGGCAATCTATAATAAAATAAATTACTTGTCATTCCCGACCTGATCGGGAATCCATAAATAACACTTATGAAACTTTATATCGATTCCACCGACAACCAAAAAACCATCATTCGTCTCAATGACCGAGAATATAGTCGCAGTGTCGAATCTCCTCGAGATCAAGATGTTCTTGGTTTTCTTTTGTCTTGTTTGGAAAAAGAAAACATCAAACCCGAAGATATCGACTCCATCGATGTCAATCCGGGCCCCGGTTCTTTTACCGGCACTCGTGTCGGCGTCACTATTGCTAACACTCTTGGATTTGCCCTAGATATTGATGTCAACGGCTCATCTTCCCCCGTCGACCCCATTTATGCTTCTTCGCCCTCTATCACCTCTAAAATCAGTTAGATTTATTACAACAAGCAGTCAATTTACCTATTGACAACCGGTCTATGGGGTGAGATATTCACCCTAGACTATGAATAGTGTTTACCATTATTTTCGTCCAGTTTTTCACCCAAATATTTCTTTGTCTTGTCCTTTTGAATTAGCAACCAATGCTAGTTTAAACAGATAATATTAATTAAAATATAGAAAGAAGGTGAAAAATTAAATGAAAAAAATTTTATTAAGTTTTTTAGCTATCATTCTTACTGTTGGAGTGGTTTCTGGTACTGCTTATGCATTATTCAGCTCCACGGTTACAGTTAGTGGTATTACTTTGGCCACTGGTAACGCCAATCTTGTTATCCGCGATGGTAACATTAACGGTCAAATAATTAATGGCTACACAGGTTTAAGTTTCAATAAGATGTATCCAGGCTTCAGAGATTACGGTAGCTTTAATTTTCAAAATAGCAGTAATTCACAAATTGATCTAGCTTTAACAGCTCAATTAACTCATGCTGAGGGTGACTGGGATTTATTAAAGAATAATATCTTTGTTGCGATTGGTACTGGAACCAAAGATAATCCAAACTTTTTAACAGGTTGGATTTCCCTAAGTGACTGGAATGCTTCTTCTCGTTCACTTGGCGTTCCGGTGTTAGCTTATGGACAGAACGCGACATACAATTTGTATGTTTATGTTCCTGCGGATGCTGACAATACAATTGCGGGCAAAACTTTAAGCAATGTCACTTTTGTAGTCACTGGTACTCAAGTTACTCCATAATTTGAGTTTCTATAAATTGCAGAATACTAATTCTGCAATTTATTAGATGCTTAAGCTAAATATAAAATCGATCGTAAATGTTGTCGAATGGCTAGTTTTTCTGGTCTTGCTTTTCTTTGTCTTCACTATCCTTTCCCCAATAATTCCAATGAAAGAATTGCCTAGATCTTTCGTTGTTGTTTCTGGATCTATGGAGCCAACCATCAAAACCGGCTCGATTGCTTTCACTATACCGGCCGATACAAAAACAATTACTAAGGGAGATGTCATAGCCTTTACTTCTCCCAGCAACCCCAAAGACACTATTCTTCACCGCGTTAATAATATTGTTTCCACAAGTCCACTCCTTTTCGAAACCAAAGGCGATAACAACAATGCTCCGGACGACTGGAGTGTCATGGCTGTTGGCATCAAAGGAAAATTTGTCTTTTCAGTTCCTTATTTAGGTTATGTAGGTGCGTTCATAAAAACACCTTTAGGTTTTGGTCTTATCATTGGCATTCCCGCACTTCTTTTTATCATTATCCAAATATTAAATATAAAAAAAGCTATTGCCGAAGAGGTCGAGCGAAAAGTGACTCAAGCTCTAGATTCTAAAAATAAATCAAAACAAACGAAGAAAATAAAACCATCAAAAACTAGTGTCAAATCAGTCACGTTACCGATTATTCTATTCATTGCTCTAGTTAGTCTTTCGACTATCCAAGCAATTAAAGCTTCTTTTTCCGATACTGTCACTGTGAGCGGTATCAGCTTATCAGTCGCTGATTTTACTAAGCCAAGCATTCCAACTAATCTTAAATGGTCTAATCCAGATGTTTCTTGTGGTGGTTATACTAACAGTTATACAATTACCCCCAATTGGGATGACTCATTTGATTCATCCGGAATTACTAAATATCAATATGAAGCCACATTTTTCAAAACCGGAGGAAATTTAGTCTGGCCGACTTTTGTCTATTCTTCATCGTATAGTGGAGTCTTCAATCAAGGTGAAGGTGTCTATTCCTTCCGAGTCAGAGCTTACGACGCCGATAATAATATCTCCCCCTGGTCATCCGACTGCTCTATTACCTACGATAAAACGCTTCCCTCAAGTATTATTGTCAAACCGTTTAACTCCGATAATGATCACGATGTTACTTTCCCCATCATTTGGTACTGGGATGGAAAAGTAGAAGGCACTGCCACAGACAATCTATCCGGTATCGATCATGTTGATATCTCCATCTATCGCCAAATCGCCGATAAATACTGGAGTGGATCTGCTTGGGTAAATGGCACCGAGTCAACTGTTCGAGTTACAGCCAAAGGTACAAATAACTGGTCATATCAACTTGACCCTCTTTATATCCCTTTTGGAAAATTCAAAATCGTTGCTCACGCAGTCGACAAGGCAGGTAATGTCGAAAACTCTGCCACCATCGAGTTTGAAAATCAAGAAAATGCTCCAGCTGACGGAATGGATCCAACAATCATTACTTCCTTGAGTTCAGGCCGTCATTATTACTCATTTACCGTTGAAAATATCTCTGATTTCTCAACCCTTTCGTACAGCGTGATTTACGATACTGATTCGGCCCCCAAAGGTTTCATTGGTTCCGTCAATTTGAATAATCAAAGTGAATATAAAAACGAAAACATCCTTCTTGGTTCGGAGTCATCCGGTGGCGGCATCGCTTTCGATCAAAACGTTAATAACATCAAGATCACCGTCATTCTTACGCGTCCGGACGGAACTACTTTAACCTTAGAAAAAACAGACGACTAAATGAAAAAATTACTTATCTTTCTTGCTTTATTCTTTATTTTTCCTTCGCTAGCCTTAGCTGATGCGGATCTGGAAATAACCTGCAATTCGTCTGGATGTACCGATCCCTCTACGTCGCCTATCTTTTCACCATCAGAAATTTGGTTTCCCGGAAAGAATCTCACTAAATCAATTCGTGTTGTTAACAACGGAAGCGATCCGTTAACTGTCACCAATAATACTGCCAATCTTTCAATTTCCCAAAATCTAGAGTCGGTTTTGAAGATAAACATTAATCGTTTGTTGGATGGTTCAACACTTTACGCCAATTCTCTCTCCAATTTTTATTCCGCCTCAAGTATTCCGCTCTCAACTATCGGTTCAAATTCCAGTGATGAATATCTGTACACCATTTCGATGAATCCCGAAGCGGGAAACGAGTTCCAAGAAACCTCTACAAAATTTGATTTACTGATTAATTTTTCCGCTGGTTCACCCGACAATAATTCTCAAACTAGTGGCGGGACATCCTCGAACAACTCAACTCCGCCCGTTTGTAACGCCACTTCACCATCACAACTGACCAATCTTCACATCACCGGTACGGGAGCCAACACTGTTACCCTCGCTTGGAATCCCGTCACTCCCGTAACACATTACGCTCTTATCTTCACCAGGATTAGCGATGGAGCCAAATATGGCAGCACTGATATTGGCAATGGTACCTCATACACCATTACTAACATTCCTGGAGGAGACACCTATAAATTTGAGGTCTTTGGCGTCAATGACTGTGCTCCGGGACAGTCAGCCACCATTAATCAATTAATCGGCGGTGGTGTTACAACTGGGAGACCTACTGGTCAAGGAGGCCAGGTCTTAGGTCTTAACACGGCTACCGCATCTGGTACTACTGTCACATCGCCTACTACAAGTCCAACTCCAACCGTCCTTGGCACCTCAACTAACAACCACAGTCAATGGTGGTGGTTACTACTTCTTCTGATCCCTCTCTTCTTTGGAATTCACTACGCGAGCAAAAAGCACTGAAAAACTAAATAAACCTGTGCCATAATGATTGTAGTTATGGCACATCCCTTTATTACCCTTTTTGCGCCCCACCCGCATAATAATCACAAGGCCAAAATTCTCCAGCCTAAATCACTCGTCATTTTAATCGGGCTTTTCATCATGGGTCGTTCCATCATCGACATGGCTGTGGGCCTCAAGCCCGGCGTTCTGGGTTTTGCTTCCCAAATTGATCCCGAAAAGATCATCCAGCTCACCAACCAAGAGCGTGTCAACGCCGGCGTCACCGGTCTCAGTGAAAATAAACTTCTCGATCAGGCCGCTCTCGCCAAGGCCACCGACATGTTTGAACACAATTACTGGGCTCACGTTTCACCTACCGGTGTCGAGCCTTGGTATTTCATCACTAATGCCGGCTATCAGTATCAGCATGCCGGTGAAAATCTCGCCCGCGATTTTAGCAATCCCACCGACGTCGTCAAAGCCTGGATGGCTTCGCCAACCCACCGCCAGAATCTTCTGGATAGTCGCTATAAGGACATTGGTGTGGCGGTCATGGACGGCACCATCAATGGCGTCGAGACTACTCTTGTCGTCCAGATGTTCGGTTCCACTCAAACCTCCATCGCTCAGGTCGCCTCCGATAACGTTACCAACACTGTTCAGGCTGCCGGGACCAAGCTTATTCCTTCTTCCGGCCTTTCACCCCTGGATCTTTCCCGTGCCTGGTCTCTCGCCTTTGTCGTCATGATTTTGTTCGCTCTTAGCCTCGACTGGATCTTTGTCCTCCGTTACAACATTATTCGTATTTCCGGCAAAACCTGGGCTCATCTCACTTACTTTATCGGTTTAGCCATTATTCTTCTTATTATTCGTCAGGGAATCGTCCTATGAAAAAACCTCTCCGAAGTATCGTTGACTATCTTTTTCTTACTGTTTTGGTTTCCCTTGCCGTTATTCTTACTCTTTACTTCAATGGCAACAAATTCTACCAAGAAGTCATTGTTATCGGATTTTCTGTACTATATATAGTATGGGGTATAATTCACCACGCACGGGAGAAAACCTTGCAGGCACAAATAGCCCTGGAATACGTGCTTTTTGCCCTCCTTGGGTGTATAATCGTTATAGGCTTATTAAAATAGCCTGTTTACATAAATTGTATAATAACAAAATATGAAAGGAATTGTTTTAGCTGGAGGTAGAGCTACTCGCCTTCGACCATTAACTTGGGTTATCAGTAAACAGCTTTTGCCTGTTTATGACAAACCCATGATTTATTACCCGATTGAAACTTTAATCAAGGCGGGGATCAAAGATATTCTCATTATCTTGGCTCCCGAAAACTCAGGTTTGTTTCTTAATCTCCTCGGTACCGGAGAAACCTTTGGTGCTCATTTTAGTTATGTTATTCAAAAAGAACCTCGTGGTTTGGCCGAAGCCTTTATTCTGGCCGAAGATTTTTTGGATGGTGAAGATGTCACCATGATCTTAGGTGACAATATCTTTGATCATGACTTTAGTAAAGATATCCAAAACTTCAAAAAAGGTGGCCAGATCTATGTCAAAAAATTAGAGGACGCTGACGATGTTAAAAGACTGGGCGTGGTCGAGTTCGACAAAGATCACAACATTAAATCCATCGAAGAAAAACCGGAAACCCCTAAATCGATGTTCGTTTCCGTCGGTATTTATACCTATGATCATCGCGTGGTCGAGATAGCCAAGAGTTTGCCTCTCTCCAATCGTGGTGAGCTCGAAATTAGTGGTAATCCTAGTGTCAATAATACTTATTTGGAAATGGGCGAGTTAAAAGCCTGTGAATTCGATAGTTACTGGCAAGATGCCGGTACCTTCGAGAGTCTTTTGGAAGCCGGTACCCACATGTCAGAAAAGGCGTTACACTAAACTATGAAAATACTCATCACTGGCGGTGCTGGGTTTATCGGCTCCAACTTTATTCATTACTGGTTGGAGAAACATCCCGACGATGAGATCATTAATTTTGATCTTCTCACCTATGCCGGACACCTCGAGTCCTTAAAAAGTGTCGAAAATAACCCCCATTATACGTTCGTTAAAGGAGATATCACCGACGCCGAAGCTGTTGGTAAGGTAGTTTCTCAAGTTGAAGCTATCATTCACTTTGCCGCCGAGACCCACGTTGATAGATCGATTCTCGACCCTTTGATCTTCACCAAAACCAATATTATCGGTACCCAAACTCTTCTGGAAGCCGCTAAAAAATACGGTATTAAAAAGTTCCATCATGTTTCTACCGATGAAGTTTTTGGCGCTCTGCCCTTGGATAGTGACAACAAATTTAACGAAGAAACCCGCTACGATCCTCACAGTCCTTATTCCGCTTCCAAAGCCGCCTCCGATCACCTTGCCCGTGCCTATTTCGATACTTTTGGCGTTCCGGTGACCATTACCAACTGCAGTAATAATTTCGGTCCCTACCAAGATCCGGAAAAATTCATGCCTCGCATGATTACCAATCTATTAACGGGAGAAAAGGTTAAGGTTTATGGCGATGGTAAATACGTTCGTGACTGGCTCCATGTTATTGATCACTGTCGCGCTATCGAAATGGTTTTCCTAAACGCCGCTCCTGGTTCAACCTACTGTGTTGGTGGTATGACCAAAGACGTCAACAATCTCGAAATTGCTCAAAAAGTCATTAAACTTTTAAATATGGAGGAAGCTGATAAAATCGAGTTTGTCACCGACCGTCCTGGCCACGACCGTCGTTATGCGGTCGATTGGACTAAGATAAATAAGGATCTTGGCTGGGCACCTGAGCATGATTTTGATACTTGGCTGGAGAAAACTGTCAACTGGTACAAAGATAACGAAGCCTGGTGGCAACCGCTCAAAGAAAAATCGGAATCAATTTATAAAAATAAATAAAAAATATGGGTTTTAAACCAAAAACATACCAAAACATCACTACCCCCAAAGGCAGTGAACTTTTTTGTCAGACTTATGAAAAAACCGACATGATCGACGGCGTCCAGATCCTCAAGATCAACACTTTTGCCGACGATTTTGGCGGCTGGTTCAAAGAAACCCTTCGGCTTGATGAACAGGGTCGAAACCTTGCTCTCAAAGAACTCGGTGTTGAGTTCAAACCGGTTCAGGGAAATATGTCCTATTTGGCTCCCTATACCCAAAGATTTTGGCACATTCATCCGGATCAAAACGAGATCTGGACTACCAATGGCACCATTCTTCTCGGTCTCATCGACTTCCGCACTGGTTCCAAAACCTATGGCAAACAAATGAAAATCGTCCTTTCTCAGGATAAATTGGTATATATTCCTGCCGGTTTGGCCCACGGCTTTATCAATCCTTCTACAACTGCTGTAACCCTCAACTATTTCACCGATAAATTCTTTGTCGCCACTGAGGATACTCAGGAGTGCCGTATCGATCCGGAAAAAGTTCCCTTCGATTTTGTCAAACCGGAAACCATGTAACTATGAACAAGACAAAAGTCCTTGTTACCGGCGCGTCGGGTCTAGTTGGATCCCGTTTTGTTGAGCTTGCCCCGGAGTATCAGTTTTTTACCCCCGATTTACCGGATTTTGATTTAACCGACCCAAAATCGGTGCAGAAAGCTGTTTCCGACTTTAATCCCGAATGGATTGTCAATTTTGCCGCTTTTACTGACGTCAATGCCGCCGAAACCCAAAATGGTGATGAAAGTGGTCTCGCTTGGAAAGTGAATGTCATGGGTACCGAGAATCTCGTCAAAGCCTTCCCCTCAAAGAAGATTATTCATATCAGCACCGACATGGTTTTTTCCGGCAGTCTTGAAAACCCCGGTCCCTACTCCGAAACAGACAAAACTCCCGACTCACCCGAAAATCTCACTTGGTATGGCTGGACCAAAAATAGAGCCGAAAAAATTGTTCTGAATCATGGCGGCACCATTCTCCGACTTATTTATCCCGTTCGTGCCCATTTTGAGCCCAAAATGGACTACATCCGCGGTGCCATCAAAAAGTACGTCGGCGGCACCATGTATCCCTTGTTCAACGATCAGCAAATCTGTATCGCCTACATCGACGAAATCGCTCAAACTATCAAAAAAATCATTGATACCGAGAGTGGCGGCATCTTCCACTGTTGTTCCGATACCACCACTCCCTACGAGTTAATCACTTACGTCATTGATCAACTGGGGGGAGACGCTTCCACCATCAAGTCTATCTCAACTTTAGATTTTTTGGCTACCCAAACCAACAAAAATAGATATCCCTTGTGGGGAGGCCTTAAAACGGTCAAAACCGAAGAAAAACTCGATCTCCATTTTTCCACCTGGCAAACCGTGGTTGAAAAACTTATCGGTCAGGGGTTATCCTTAAAGTAATGAGGTTTCTTACCAAAACGTTCTTGTGCGGCGCCTTTCTTCTGGTGCTTTTCCCGGCCACTATCGCCTTTGCCGACGCCAAATCTGATTATGAATATCAGTTCGGTCAATACCGCCAAAACTATGCCGAGTACACTCTCCTCAAAAAGGATTTCTTGGATAACCCCACCTTGGACAATCAGCAAAAAGCCATTTTGGCTGCCAAACAAACTATCTCGTCACGTGAGTCCGCCAAGGCGGACTACGCCACTTACCTTCTCACTTTAATCGATAGTAGTAATGTTACTTATGCTCCTATCAACCAAATTATTCAGTCACTCACTTCTGCCAAGGCTTTTTACAGTGCCCAGGCTCTCAAATCCCAGTCCATTGTCACCCCTGCCGATCTCAAAGCTTTTACGGCCGACTATGCCACGAACTCTGTTGATCCGGATCGTAGCTTCCGTACCGGTAACGTTGCTTATAAAATTTCCCAACTGGTCGGTTTCCAAGTCCAGTTGAAAAATTCTCTAGACATTATCCTTCCCAAACTCGCCGCTCCTCTTTCCACCCCCCTACAAACTAAAATTAACGACCTCCAAACACAGGGGAACGACATTAATACCACCATCGACACTTTTACCAACAAACTTTATTCCGATGAGGAGATTGCGAATATCGACAGCGACAGTTATTTTTCCGACAAAACGGACACCATTAAAAATATCCAAACGCTTCAATTGAAGTGGATCGATAGTCTAATTGATATTGACCTAAACTATGCCCATTCTTAATATTAAAGTCACCAACCCTCAAGCTATCGAATTAATCGGTAAGATTAAATCCGGTGAATTTTTTACGCCATATGTTACCTGGCTAAAAAAGAATCGTTGGTATTTTGTTGTCGCCGGAGTTGTCTTGGTCCTTATTCTTGCCCTTGTTATCGGTAAAAAACTCTCCGAAACGGCCCTAACACCCGTTTTTATTCCCCCCGACATTGAAGGTGTTACCCCCATCGTTACCACCGTCGCTCAATCTAGTTTTTCCGGTTTAAAGGAAAACATCCAAAATCTCAATACCGATCTTCCTGATCCTTTTATCCCCACCTTTGATAACCAGATCGACCTTGAAGCACCAGCCAACTAATTGTATTTATGTGGTAACATAAAAATCATGGCCAAAGAAACATCCAAAAAATCAATTAAAAAAATATCTAGCACTATGCCAAAAACAAGTACCAAAGAAAAGAAGGCTGTTAAGGTGATTAAAAAAATGAGAACTGTCTCCGCTCCTGTTGTCACTACCTCCGTCAAAGAGGTTGTTGTCAGAAAGAGAGCCATCAACCCTATCCTTTTAGTCAAAATTATTCTTGTCATTGCCATCGGCGTTGTCGTTTTCCTCCTGGTCCAGAAATATCGTGGTCTATTTGTCGCCGGTATGGTTGACAAATCCCCCATCTCTCGTTGGGAACTCAATCAGAAGATGACCGAAAAATACGGCACCCAAACCCTTGAAGAAATTATTTCCGACCGTTTACTCAACGAAAACTTGAAGAAATACAAGATCGTCGTTACCGACAAGGAAGTTGCCGATGAGCTTGCTAGTATCAAAGCTCAATATGGCGGTGAAGATCAATTCAAAGCAGCCATTGCTCAGTACAATATGACTGAAGCCCAGGCTGTCGATTCCATCAAACAAAGTCTTGGTCTTAAGAAAATAGTCGAAGCTACTTACACCATCACCGTCACTGATGCCGATGTTCAAAAATACTTCGATGATAACAAAGCCAATTACACTGGCAAGAAACTTCAGGATGTTGCCGCCGAGATTAAGGATACCCTCACTCAGCAACAGATCTATACCGATTCCCAGGATTGGTATACCCAAATCAGAAAAGACGCCAAAGTTAGTATTTTCATCTAAAAAACAAGTCCGTGAAGAAGGCTGCCCGCAAAGAAAAACAGAAATCAAAAGTTAAGATAGGTGAGTTAACCAAAAAATGGTTAACTCCTATCTTAACTGTAGCAATTGTCATCCTTTTATCAGCCTCAGCCTTTATTGTTAGCCGTCACCGACAGACCCGTCAAAGTCAGACCGCCTCTCCATCCGCTGAGATATCTCTACCGACGGACAACATAGAACTACCCACCCCGGACGTCAAAAGTAGTAACTCTCTTGAGGCCGTCCTTAAGAGCAGACAAGTCAAAGTAGATTTCGACAGCAACTCTCTTACCTTAAAACAAATTTCTCAACTTCTCTGGGCCGGTCAGGGTATTAATACCGATTGGGGAGACCGCACGGCTTCCTCATTCAAGTCAACCTATCCATTAACTTTATTCCTCATTGCTAACAAAGTTGATGGTCTGGATCAAGGGGAATATCAATATATCCCCGGTGATAGAACTCCTGTAAACCAACTAAAACCAATTGAAAAGCAGGACTTTAGTCAATCTCTTTTTGATTTATTAAATCAAAGTTCATTCAAAGACGTTCCCGCGGTCATTGTTGTTTCTGCCAATCTGAGTAAAATGGCGGAAGCCTATGGCGGTGTACCTCACGACAAAGAAGTTTATTTGGAAGCCGGTTTTGTCGCTCAAAACATCAGCCTCCAGGCTGAAAGTCTCAAACTTGGTACCACCGTCAACACAAACTTTGATGAATTAAAGTTGAAAGAACTGATTACTGTCGCCAACACCGACACCATCATTTATCTCATGCCCGTCGGCGTTCCCAAATAATTTTCATCTATTTCTTTTTTCTCCACTCGGATATTTTTTTATGGTCTCCCGAAAGGAGTATCTCCGGCACCTTCCAACCCTTATAATCTGCCGGTCTCGTATATTGTGGGTACTCGGTCTCAAATTCCTCGGAATAAGACTCCTCGTCCAAAGACTCCGGATTTCCCAAGGCATCCGGGAGCAAACGGACAATCGAGTCCACCACTACCATCACCGGCAGTTCTCCTCCCGATAAGACGTAAGGTCCAATTGAGAAAACATCATCAACCAAATATTCGTGTACCCTCTGATCAATGCCTTCAAAATGGGGTGCAATCATAATCAAATGTTCCTCACATTTTAAAGTTTCCGCTACTTTTTGATTGTACATTTTACCCTTGGTATCCAGCAAAATTACTCTTGACCCCGGTTTCTTCAAATCAACCAAAGCCCGATCGACCACATCGACTCTCATCACCATGCCGGCACCACCACCAAAGGGCCGATCGTCCACACTTTTGTAATTGTCATCGCTCCAATCACGCAAATTATGGATTTTGATGTCCACTATCCCCGTCCCGGTGGCTCTCCCAATGATCGATGTTTTAAAAACGTTCTCAAACATTTTCGGGAATATGGTCAAAATATCTATCTTTAGCATAGTGATAGTATAATCGATTCATGCCAAGACTAATCAAAAAAACCGCTCACGGTCCGCTTATAGTAGGGGATAAAGCCATTTGTATGTGTGGCTTAAGTAAAAATCAACCCTTTTGCGATGGTTCCCACCACAAAACCACCGACGAAGACGAGAAAAAACTCTACTGGTACGACGAAGATCTCAAGCGTGAAGAAATCACCACCGGTGATGATACGTGTTGTGGTTGTGACGAATGCCACTGTCAAGAAGACAAGAAAGCCAAATAATTATGGCTAAGCTTCCTGTTGCCGTTGTTGTCATTCCAACCTACAACGAAGCCGGTACTATCGGCGAGATGATCGATACGCTTTGCGGCCAAATTTTTCCTAAGATCAAAGATTATCAGTGCAAACTTCTGGTTGTCGACGACACCTCCCCTGATGGCACTTACAAAATCGTTCAAGCCAAGCAGAAAAAGTATTCCGACCTTGAGCTTTATCTGAATCCTACCAAAGCCGGTATCGGCGGAGCCTACATCAAAGGTTTCCGCTATGCTATGAAAGAGCTCCAAGCCGACGTTCTCATTGAGTTCGATGCTGACTTCCAGCACCCACCCAAAGATATTCCGGTTTTGCTGAAAGAAATTTCCAATGGCTATGACTATGTTTTAGGTTCCCGCAAAATCAAAGGTGGTACCAACCCCAAAGGTTGGGGTTTCAAAAGAATTTTCTTTAGTGAAGTTGGCGGTATGGTTGCCCGTCTGGTTATGTTTTTCCCGGGAAAAATGTTCTTCAAAATTACTGACCCTACTACTGGCCTTAAAGCGTCTCGCGTTAAAGGTTTTGTCGATACCATGGACATGGATCATCTTTATTCCAGAAGTTTTGGCTACAAACTCGAGTTCATCTACAAAATGGTTGCTCTCGGCGCCAAAGTTAAAGAAATTCCGCTTCAATTTGGTCTGCGTACCGCCGGTGAGTCCAAGATCGAGTCCAAAACCGCCAAAGAGATTTTCCGTACCGTTTTTCTTCTCCGCTGGCATGATGCTACCACTCAAAAATTCATTAAGTTCGCCTGTATTGGTGCCTTCGGTTTTATCATCAATAAGGTCGGTCTGGACATCTTCGCTAAGACTCTCCAAGGGGTCATCAACACCGTTGGTATTCGCAATACGCTTGCCAACGCTCTGGCCGCCGAAGTCTCGATCTTGAGTAACTTTACTCTCAATAATCTCTGGACATTCAGAAATGAAAAACATACCTGGGGCAAAGTTCTTCTTCAAAAATTCGTTACCTTCAACCTTAGCTCTGTTATTTCCGGTATCGTCATTCCTAGTGTCGTAATTGGTATTGGTACTCAAATATTTGGCGATGCCTACCGCACTCTCTTCCTGGTGATCGCCGTCTTTTTCTTCACTGTTCCTCTAAACTGGTTCATTTACAACCTCGTCATCTGGAAGAAAAAGGGTTAACGTCGTCATTGCGAGGAGCATAGCGACGCGGCAATCTAGTTACAGGTACGGTGCCCAATCAGCGATCGCCGACATATTATTTAAGAGGAAATTCCAGCTAAATAACAAAATGGGGATCAGCATAATTGCCAACACGATTTTGAATTCCTTTTTTTGAATTAGGTCATCCCAACCAATTAGTACAAATGGCGCAATTGGTAGAATGTAGCGACTGATGTCCCGATGGGCGACGGTCAAAGTGGCCAAGAAAAACAATCCGGCAAAGTACATTTCAATCGTCATTTTTTTCTCTTTTAATTTGGCAATTCCCAAGCCAAAAATTAACCAAGTCCAAATAATATCTTCCAGCCAGAAACTGCCCACCCAATTTTGTCCTAGCGGTGTAAACACTGAGAATGGCGGCCAGAAAAGATGGATATTGTCCCCGCTATGGAAATAAGCTAAAAAGTCTCCCGTTCGTACTCCATAAAACCAGAACAGACCGCCCACCGCCAAAAGTTGGATCAAAAGCGGTAGATATTTAAACTGGATTTTCTTCAGTTTGATCGACTCTACCAACGCATAAATTCCGTAAGCCCCCAATAGAATGATCGCCGGGCTTTTTGTTAGTTGAGCCAAAATCCCAAACAATCCTGCTAACCAAAACTTTTCCTTCCGGAAATAAAAGATGCTGGCAATGATAAACAGCATAAACCATGGTTCCGGTGAACCGACGGCTCTCACTGCCACCCATCTGGCCGGCAGTACCAAGAAAACCAAACACAGCCATAAAGGATTCTTGCTTAAGCCAAACTCTTTAAGATATTTGTAAAGCATCAAAAAACACAACACACTTCCGAGAAGCGTCGCCACAAGCATCGCCGATGGACCTTTCATAAAAGTGTTAAACACCCAAATGATGGCTGGGTATAACGGGAAATGTGCCGGGTAATACTCGGCCGGTAGGGGACTGGAAAACTTTGCTTCGATCGCCGCCTTGTTGTACCACGTCTTTTCCACGATTAGATAATTTGGGCCATCAAAATTTTGCCAAAGAATCTTTGTCCCCGCCGAGAAGTCCATTCCCCAACCCGGCAACTTCACCTTCATCACAAATGGCAGCCAAACAAGCAACGAAAAAACTACTACCGCGATAATTAAATAAGCTCGTTTCATCTTCCTCTTAGTATATACTTGTGATTATGACGAGACAAATAGACAAATTGTCCGTGTTTTTGCCGGCCTACAATGAGGAGGCAAATCTACAGAGGACCGTCAAAAATGTAATTGCTGCTCTCCAAAAAAATGTCTCCACCTGGGAGATTGTTATCGTCGATGATGGGTCCCGTGATAAAACCGCCGCCATCGCCGATAAGCTCGCCAAAGAAAACAAACAGATCTCCGTCATTCATCATCACCCTAACCGTGGTTACGGTGCCGCCTTTAAAAGTGGACTTTATGGTTGTCAATATCCCTGGATTGCCTTTATCGACTCCGATGGCCAATTCGATTTTAAAGAAATTAGTCGTTTTATCGCGACTCAAGAAAAAACCCAAGCCGACATGGTTATTGGCTACTATCTCGATCGTAAAGTTCCCTTCACCCGCAAACTCAATTCCAAACTTTGGCAGTTTATTGTCTTTCTGCTCTTCGGTCTCAACGTCCGCGATATTGATTGCGGCTTCAAACTTATTTCCAAAAAAGTCGTCGATAAAATCCCTAAGCTGGAAAGCGAGAGGGGAGCTTTTATCAGCTCCGAGTTTTTAATTAAAGCCAAAAAGGCTGGTTTCAAGATTGTCGAGATTGGTGTTCAACATTATCCTCGTCAGTTTGGCGAAGCCACCGGGGCCAAGTTAAACGTTATTATTCAGAGTTTTATCGATTTATTTAAACTCAAGAGCAAAATCAAATGATTAACTGGATCAAAAAAAATAAACTCGAAACTTTCTTCCTGTGTCTTATTTTAGGCTTGGCCCTTTTTTTGAGGTTATACCGGATCAGCGAGTTCATGACTTTCTTAGGTGACGAAGGCCGCGATGTCCGCATTGTTCGCGATCTAATTACCAAGGGTAATTTGGTTTTTATTGGCCCTCAAACCAGTATCGGCAACATGTATCTTGGCCCACTTTACTATTACATGATGGCTCCGGCTCTTTTCCTATCCGGCTTAAATCCCGTCGGCCCAGCCATTATGGTTGCCCTTCTCGGCGTTCTCACTGTTTGGTTCATTTGGTTCGTTGGCCGAAAATGGTTTAACAAAGAGTCGGGTTTACTGGCCGCTCTTTTCTACGCCGTTTCTCCTGTCGCTATTATTTATTCTCGTTCTTCTTGGAACCCCAACCCGATGCCTTTTTTTGCTCTCCTGTGTATCTGGGGTATTTACCAAGTTTGGCAATCTAAAAAATATTTCTGGCTTCCCATTGTGGGCGCCTCTTTTGCTTTTGCTCTTCAAATGCACTATCTTGGTCTTCTCCTACTGCCCACCATGGGTATCTTTTGGTTAATCTCTTTGCTCCAAACAAAAAAAGACAAAAAACTTCGTTCTAAATTCATTAAAAATACCTTTTTTGCCGTCGGTATTTTTCTTTTTCTTATGTCTCCCCTCGTTCTTTTTGATGTCAAACACCAGGGGATGAATTACAATGCCTTCAAAGCTTTCTTCTCCGACCGTCAAACCACCATCAACCTTAATCCCGCTCGTTCCGACCGCTTCGTTCCGATCATCCAGATGACTGTTTCCAATCTCGTCACTGCTAACCAACAAATTGCCACCACCGTCATTGCCATCGTTATTCTTTTGCTCTCTATTTTTATCTTTATTAAATCAAAGTGGCGCTCCTCACTCGCCTTTCTATTTGCCTGGATCGGCTTTGGTATTCTCGGTCTGAGCATTTATAAACAACACGTCTATATTCATTATCTCGGTTTCATGTATCCGGCCGTTTATTTGCTCATTGGCCTAATTTTGGGTTACGCCATTTCTCGGAAAGAGCTGATTTTTAAAATTCTGGCCTTTATTCTTACGGCCGCCCTTCTTTTCCTGAACCTCAAGTTTAGCCCCACCTTTGGCACCCCCAATCGTCAACTCCAACGTACCGAAGCTGTTGTCAACCTTATCATCAAAGAATCCCATAATCAGCCCTTCAATTTTGGTCTCATCGCCAAACAAAACTACGATGAATCGTATCGCTATTTCTTGGAAAACGATCATTCCTCTCTTGAACCGGATCAAAACAAGATTACTAATCAGTTGTTCGTTGTCTGTGAAGATGGGGATTCCTGTCATCCTGAAGGTAGTTCCCAATATCAGATTGCCATCTTTGGTGTTGCTCATATTGATCAACAATGGCAAATTGACTCTATCAAAATTTATCGTTTAATTCACGGGTATAAATGAACCAACCTTCCTTAGTTTGGCTTGATTTGGAAATGACCGATCTTGACCCCGTTCTTGGTCGTATTGTGGAAATCGCCACGGTTATCACCGACGCCAAGCTTCATATTATTGCCAAAGGTCCGGACTTGGTTATCCACGAATCCCCCGAAATTCTCAGTAAAATGGTCAACTGGAATCAAGAACATTTTCATGAATCCGGCTTAATGGACGAAATCACCTCCTCCAAAATTACTCTCAGAGAAGCTGAACAGGCTATTCTGAAATTTATTTCTCAATATTTCGAGCCACAAAAAGCCATTCTGGCCGGCAACTCCGTTTATGTCGACCGAGAATTTGTTTCTGTCCACATGCCCGAGCTTTCTTCATATCTTCACTACCGTATTATCGATGTTAATACTATTCGCGAATTGGCCATCCGTTGGTTTCCCAACTTACCCAAATTCCCTAAAAACGAAAAACACCGGGCGATGTCCGACAATTTGGAGTCGATTGATGAGCTAAAATATTACCAGGTTAATATGTTTAGAGACCTTCATGAAAATTAAATTATCGATTATCATTCCCAACTACAACGAAAAAGAAAACCTTGAAAGGGGAGTCCTTGAACAGGTTGACAACTATCTTAAAAAAGTCGACTATACCTGGGAAGTCATCATCAACGAAGATGGTTCTACCGATGGTGGAGACAAAATAATCGAAAACTTTGTCCGCAAACACCCCGGTTTTCGCCTGATCAAGGAAAAACATGGTGGTAAAGCTGCCGGTATCTGGCATGGCATCCAAGAAGCCCAAGGAGAAATTGTTCTCTTTACCGATATGGATCAATCAACCCCCCTGAAAGAGGTCGCCAAACTTCTCCCCTGGTTTGAACAGGGCTATGACGTCGTTTATGGTTCACGGGGCAAAATGCGCCATAATTTCCCATGGTTCCGGCAAATTACTTCCTGGGGTTTCCGGGTTTTTAGAGGTTTTTTCTTATTGAGAGATGTTGTCGACACTCAATGCGGTTTCAAAGCCATGCGTCTTCCTTTAGCCAAAAAAATCTTTCCCAAACTTTCGATAATTACCAAAAAAAATAAAGCACAAGGTTGGACGGTTTCCGCCTATGACGTGGAAATGCTCTTTTTGGCCGAAAAATTTGGTAGCAAACTTAAGGAAGTTGATGTGGTTTGGAATGACGAGGACACCTCTACCGGTAAAAATCGAAACTTTATCTCCGAGTCATTTGATATGCTTAAACAAATTCTCCAAGTTAAATTAAATGATCTCACTGGCAAATATGATCAAAAATAAAAAAGTCTGGGTTGCTCTTATTTTTTCTGTTGCCTTTTTTCTTTTTTTCTTCTTTCGTCTGTCTCAACTAAACAACATCCCTGTTTTTGTTGACGAAGCCATCTATGTTCGCTGGTCGCAAATCATGAAAACCGAAGCCAGTCTCCGTTTTGTCCCTCAAACTGACGGCAAACAACCTCTCTTTATGTGGGTCACGGTTCCTTTCTTTAAACTCAGTTCCGATCCACTCGTTGCCGGCCGACTTGTTTCCGTGGCCACTGGTTTTGGTTCCCTTTTGGGTATTGTTTTTCTCTCCTATATTTTGTTTGGTGACATTTTGATCACCGCTCTTTCGGCTCTTGTTTACACCCTTTTGCCGTTTACCGTCTTTTTTGACCGCATGGCGCTGGTCGATTCCATGCTGGCTATGTTCGGTATCTGGTCCCTTGGTTTATCTATTCTTTTCGCCAAAACTCATCGTCTCGACCACGCCATGCTTTTGGGTTTTACCATTGGTGGAGGACTACTCACCAAATCACCGGCAGAATTTTACTATATCTGGCTCGTTGTTGCGCTAATCTTTTTTTTCAGACCGCAAAAAAATAAAGACCACGCCGTTCGTGATCTTTTGGTCGGCCTCTTTGCCATCACGGTAATTTCTCAATTGATGTACAACATTCTCCGCCTGGGACCCGCCTTTAATATGATTAACTCTCGTAACCAAGACTATCTCTTTTCTTGGAAGGAGGTTCTTAGTCACCCGCTCAACCCCTTTATCGGTAATTTCAAAACCACTCTTGATTGGTTCTGGCTCCTTTTTACACCCACCATTCTTGCCACCCTTATTTTTGGCCTATTACCCAAAAAGACCAGGTTTTACGCTTTCTTCCTTTGTTTAATTTCTCTCATTCCGCTTCTCGGTCAAGCCGCTATCGCCAAGGTTTACACCAGCCGTTACATTCTTTTTGCAGTTCTTCCTTTAATTCCCGTCTGTGGCCTTGGTTTGAATTGGCTGGTTACCCGAAAGGGCTTACTGATCAAGTTATCTTCAATCGTCATTTTGATCGTTCCGCTCATTATTTCCTTTCTTTATGTTTTCCAACCCACCAAAGCACCCATGCCTTTTGACATGCGCGATGGCTATTTGGATGAATGGACTGCCGGCTGGGGTCAAAAAGATATCGCTAATTATTTTATTAGTCTCGAAGCCAAGGGGGAAACCGTTGTCGCCTTTACCGAAGGCTACTTTGGCACTCTTCCCGACGGACTGGAAATTTATACCGAAGGCCATAAAAATATCACGATTGTCGGCTCTAACCCCGATGTCTCTGCTCTTCCCGATGGTTTGGTTAAAACTGACCCTAAAAACCAACGTTTCCTCATTGTCAATCGCTCCCGAGATCATCTTCCACCGGCTTCTCTAAAAGGTCTCCAGCTGCTCAAAGAATACGTTAAGCCACCGCGAATCGACGGCACTCATGAAGTTCTCGAGCTATACTCCTATACGTCTAACTCACTATAATGAATCCAGTGCCACACCTTATCGTCAACAAGTTATCTTCACTATGGAAAATCATCTGGCATTTTCGGATTGAAATTTTACTGATTTTACTCATCCTCCCGGCGGTCAAGGATCTTATGACTCCTGGTTACTTTACTATGCACGACGACATGCAGGTTTTCCGTTTGTTTGAACTCAACAAGTGTGTTCATGATGGCCAACTTCCTTGTCGTTGGGTCCCCGATGGCGGTTATGGCTATGGGTATCCCTTGATGCAGTTTTATCCTCCTATGCCGTACTATCCCATGGAAATATTAACCCTCCTGGGGCTTGGTTTCTTTTGGCCGGTCAAAATTATGTTTGCTCTCGCCTTCATCTTTTCCGGAATCGGCATGTATCTTTTGGCAAAAGAATTCTTTGGCAAATGGGGAGGTTTTTTATCCGCCTTATTTTATGTTTACTCCCCTTACCATTCTGTTGATGTTTATGTTCGTGGCGACCAAAATGAAGCCTGGGCTATGGTCTGGTTTCCCCTTGTTCTGCTTTATAGTTACAATCTAATCACTAAAAAATTCTCCTGGAAGAATTTTCTCCTCTTTGCCGTCTGTCTTACCGGTCAGCTTACCTCTCATAATGTTATGACCATGGCTTTTGCCCCCACTGCCATTATTTGGGCTCTTTTCTGGCTTTGGCGTAGTAAGAAATTTTCGGCCATAAAAAATCTCGTACTTTCAGGTCTCTTAGGTATCGGTCTGTCGTCTTTCTTTTTTATTCCCGAGCTTTTGGAACAAAAATACGTTCACGTTGATTCGATGATCTCCGGCTACTTCAACTATATGGCCCATTTTGTAGATATTAACCAGCTATTCTTCTCCCGTTTCTGGGGTTATGGTGGCTCCACCTGGGGTCCCAACGACGGTATGTCCTTTTCGGTTGGCCAATTCCAATGGGTAATTGCCTTAGTTGTTCTTGCCTTTGCCGTCCTTCGCTTCAAAAAAAATAAGAATATATCTCTAATGATTGTGATGTCCATTACGTTTGGTACCGTTTACGCCTTTTTAACTCACAGCCGTTCAATTTTTATTTGGGAACGTCTTCCTATTTTGCAATATGCTCAATTTCCTTGGAGATTAGTTGCCTTGATTGTTTTCTATTTTTCCTTTGTTGCCGGCTTCTTGGCTACTATCAAGATCCCCCCAATTATCAAAAAGATTCTTTTTATCTCTCTTACTGTCGGAGTTATTCTCTGGAATATGCCCTTCTTCCATGTTGATCGACACACCCGTGTTTCTCTCGAAGAAAAAATGGCCGGTCATCAATGGGAGCTTCAAGTCACTAGCGGCATTTTTGATTATTTACCGAGATCGGCACCGGTTCCGCCAGGAGATCCTGCTCCCACTCTTCCCCTCTATATTGACGGCCAGGGAGGTATCCTCAATTACACCACCGGTACCAATTGGATGACATTCACGGTCAACGTTTCCTCTCCATCAGCCAAAGTTATGTTGCCTCTTTTTACTTTCCCCGGTCTTGTCACCAAAGTTGATAATAAAACAGTCGTCTCCACTCCTGACAAAGATCTTGGTCGTGTCATTATCGATGTTCCGTCTGGCACTCATACCGTCTCGGCCAGAATTGGCTACACGGCCACTCGCCTTTTTTCCGACTTTATTACATTGATTTCCCTCGCCATATTAATTAAATTGGTTCTTTATGCTCGAAAACAATCCTGACGAAACCCAAGAGGTCAAACTAGAGCTTGAATACGAAGAGATTAAACATCGTTCTGTTTCCGGCGTGATGGCTCTTATTTCGCGAACTTTCATTATTCAGATTATTTCCTTCCTTGCCACCCTTGCCCTAACCATTTTCCTTGACCCAAATACTTACGGTATTTATTACCTTGTTTCATCCGTTGTTAACTTTTTGGGATATTTCTCGGATGTTGGTTTGGCCGCCGCCCTCATTCAAAAGAAGGAAGCTATTACCAAAGAAGATCTCTCCACTACCTTTACTATTCAACAGATTCTAGTCCTTGTTCTCGTTGCGATTACCTTTATCGCCAGCCCACTTATAAAGTCTGTCTACCATATCGACCAAAGCGGTATTTACCTGCTCTATGCCATGGCGATTTCCCTTTTCCTCAGCTCTCTGAAAACCATTCCGTCGATCATGCTGGAGCGTGAAATAAAGTTCAATAAGTTGATTCTTCCTCAGGTTTTGGAAACTCTGGCCTTCAATATCGTCGCCGTATATTTTGCTTGGAAAGGTTATGGTGTCAATGCTTTCACTTTTGCTGTCCTTGCTCGCGGAATAGTCGGTCTTGTCGCTATGTATATTGTCTATCCATGGAAGCCGCTAATTGGTATTTACCGACAGTCATTACGCTCTTTATTACGTTTCGGCCTGCCATATCAAACCAATACCTTCCTTTCCGTCCTTAAAGATGACGGCATGACCATTATTCTTACCAAAATTATCGGCACCACCGGCTTAGGCTACATCGGCTGGGCCAGCAAATGGGCTGGTCTGCCTCTTAGAATTGTTATGGACAATCTCACCAAGGTCTCCTTTCCCACCTATGCTCGTCTTCAGAACGACAAAGAAAGGTTGGCAAGAGCAGTGGAAATTAGTCTCAAGTATATGTGTCTGGCCGCTTTTCCCGTCCTCGTTGGCATGGGCTTCTTTGCGCTACCCTTAGTTCACTTCATTCCTAAGTATCTTAAATGGTTGCCGGCTATTATTCCTCTTTATATCTATCTCTACAACTCCGCCTGGGCCAGTATCTCCACCAGTCTTACCAATCTCCTCAACGCTACCGGCCATATAAAATCCACTTTCAAACTGATGCTTATGTGGACTGGCTTAACCTGGGTTACTATGCCCATCCTCGCAATTAAATTTGGCTATATGGGTGTTACCTATGCCGTCGCCATCATTGCTACCTCGTCTTTTGTTACTATCCTCCTGGCTCGTAAATATGTCCACTTTAGTCTATCAAACATTCTTAAAACCCCCATTATCTCCGTTGGTTTGATGGCTCTTTTCCTCGGTTTCACTATTCATTTGGCAAGCTCGATCTATCTGCTGGTAGCGATGGGTCTTGTCTCGGCAATCATCTTTTTTGGCACGATAGTTCTGCTCGAAGGCACTTCCTTTTTCAGACAAACCCTTAATTATTTTAAACTAAAACATGCTTAAAAAACTTCTTCCCATTATCGCTATTTTTGTATTTTTTCTTCTTCCCCAATCCGCTAGTGCCTTTTCTGCCCAGACTTTTGTCACCATCTCCAATCCGGTCAGGGGTTATGAAGGCTGGACCAACACCACTCAAACTCCTTTAGATGTCCCTAAGTTTCAATATCAAGAGTCAACTGCTTCTGCTCTCCCCGTTACTTGGCTTCTTCGCTACGATGCCGTATCCAACGCCACCATTTCGGCATATTTTAAAGATCTGGTTGGTAAAGACCCACATGAATCTCTCGGTGCTTTTCTCGAGATCACCCCATCGCTTACCGCTAAAGCAGGCGTTGCTTATCCGGAAGGTTTATCCATTTTTAGTGCCAATCGTGTTTTTCTCTCCGGCTACACCCAACCCGATAGAATCCGGCTGATAGATACATACATGAACGTCTTTTTCAAACGTTTTGGTTTTTACCCCCAATCGGTAGCCGCTTGGCAGTTGGATAGTTACTCTCTCCAATATCTTCAGTCAAAGTACTCGGTTCTTACTGCCATGAATTGCGATGATCAATACTCCATGGATAGCTATCGTCTTTGGGGCGGTTATCTCGGCAGTCCCTATTTCCCCGATAAGAATAATTCTCTCGTCCCGGCTTCTAGTCTGAATAACCGTGTTAATCTGGCCATGGTTAGATGGGCACAACGAGATTTGTTTAATTTCTATGGTTCCGGTTCTGCTTCTCTTTACTCGGTTCAGCTCAATGATTATCTGGCCCTTGGTCAAAAAACTAACTACTTTGAGAGTTTGCTTTCCATGTACAAACCCAATGGGTTTAATGAATTCACCTATGTCAATATTGGTTTGGAAAACGACTACAGCCTTCCCATCTATCGTCAAGAAATTACCAATGTCTATCAATCTCTCAAAACAGATCAAGATAAAGATAGTCTCCGTTTAATAAGTCTTTCCGGGTTTGGTGACTGGTTTAAGGCACATTATCCGGAAAGTAGCCCCACCTATTTTTATCGCACCACCGACCCCACAGGCAGCCAAAAGGGAGAAGTCTTCTGGTATCAAAGTTCTCACTATCGTATTGGTCTAAAAGCTATCGCTGGTCAAACCAAGATCATTGATTTCCGTGTTTACAATCGAAATGTATACGAAGAAAACTACACTACTCCCAATCAAAATACTTCTTTGTTCACCGAAATTCCCGCCATCATCGATTCTATCAAATACCCTGGAACCGAGTTGAATCTAAATGTTGATTTACAGAAATTTACTACTACCTATGACAAGCAATGGGATCTTTGGCAACTGACTCTTACCAATGGTAATCAAAAAATTATTTTCTATCCGGACTCCATATCCTTCACCAATATTCCCGTCCCAACGATCAAGACCGACGACCTCAAGGTAACGACCACCAAATCTGTGACCACTTGGAAAACAACCCCCCAAGTTCCACTTCAAGACAATTATCACTATTCGTGGATTTTCTGGCTTCTGATTGCCGTAATCCTAGTTATTTTTTTAAAGAAACTACATAAAAACGGAAGACCCAAAACGCCACTTTCCCTGATCATTGGTCTAATCTGTGTCTTGACTATTTGCCTAACTGTTTTCAGAAACAGTCTCGATTTTCCCTTTGGTATGGCCTTTTTTGGTCCCAATGGCCATGATGCCATTTTTCATCTTTCCTTGATTGAAAAATTTGCTCAAGATCCCTTTAACTTCGCTCACCCCCAGTACGCCGGTGCGGTTCTGAGTAATTATCACTTTGTCTTTGATTACTTCTCCGGTGTCCTTTCTAAAATTTTCAGCATTCCCGCTACCACTCTTTACTTCCGCTTTCTACCTGTAGTTTTTGGAATTGCTCTCGTTCTTCTTTTACAGAAACTCATGACCAAATGGAGTTACTCTCCTTTTGAAAAAGTCCTCGGTTATCTCTTGGTTTTCTTTTCCGGTTCTTTTGGTTTTATTCCTAAATTGTTTACCGGTCAAGAAATATTTTCCGGGGAATCAACCTTTTGGGCCAATCAATCGGCTTCGCTTTTTCTGAATCCGCCCTTTGCTTTGTCTCTTATTTTTCTTCTCCTGTTTTTGCTCAATCTTCCGGAAGGTAAGAAAATTAGGCCACTTCAATTTATTAAATTAGCCTTTTTGGGTGGTTTACTGGCTCAAACCAAGGTCTATGGCTTCATCCTTCTCATTGCCGGTTTATTCTTTTCTGGCCAATTTGGTCTAATGCTTGCTGTCGGTGTTTTTGGTGGTCTCGTTAGTCTTCCTTTTACCTCACTCTCCGGTTCACCTTTTTCCTTTAATCCACTTTGGTTTCCGAGAAGCCTGTTTGCCTCCATCGATCGTTTGTATTGGCCCAGGTTCGTGCAAGCTTGGCAGTCGTACGAGGCTTCCGGCAATTTCCCCAAACTCCTCGCTGTTAATATTTTTGCCCTTTTGGTCTTCCTTCTAGGCAATCTCGGTCTGCGCTTTTTGGGACTTTTCCGTATGGCCAAAGAAAAGGCCGCCGATGCTTCCCAAAAAATTGTCTATGGCATCATTATTGTTGGTCTCCTTTTGCCGCTTGTCATTATCCAAAACGACAACCCCTGGAATACCATCCAGTTCATGTATTATTCACTTTTCTTCCTTAGTCTTTTGACAGCCAGAGTAATTGTCCGTTTATCTCTTTCGATTAAGAGTCTAATTTTAAGAATTATTTTTCTGGTGATTATTTTGTCCTTAGCCACTCTCACTTCTATTGGCACTTTAAAAGACTATATTGGCAACTCCTCTCCCGCCAGAGTTAGTTTCACTGAGATGCAGGCCTTAGCTGTCTTAAGAGGGGAGCCAAGGGGAATTGTCCTTTCCCCTTTGTATGTCCAAGACGGCGCTATAGCTGTCCCCAAACCCCTTTATGCTTATGTTTCGACCGCCTATATCTCCGCTCTCTCAGGCCAACCTGAATTTCTGTCGGACACTATTAATCTAGATATTACCGGATTTAATTATCAAGAGCGTTCCCGAGATGTCCAACGCTTTTACAGCACCAAAGATAAGGTCTGGGCCAAGAGTTTCCTGGAAAAGAATAAAATAAAGTATATCTACGAAACGCCCTTGCAAAAAATGCAGGTTTCACCGGGAGACCTAGCGTTAACCAAGATTTTTGATTCCGGAGAAATTAACATCTACCAAACAAATTAAAATGTCCAAAATCAATATCTCCGCTGTTGTTAATACTCGAAACGAAGAAAAAAATCTTGCCGCTTGCTTAAAATCGCTTGCCTTCGTCGACGAAATTGTTGTTGTTGATATGGAGTCATCGGACGCTACCAAGGAAGTCGCTAAGAGTTTCACCGATCGCGTTTTTGATACCAAAATGGTCGGTTTCGTCGAGCCTGCCAGGAATTTTGCCATTAGTAAAGCCTCAGGTGACTGGGTCTTGATCGTCGATGCCGATGAACGCATACCCAAAACTTTAGCGGCCAAACTGATTGAGATTACCCAAAAAGGGGACATTGATTTTGTTCGGATTCCTCGTAAAAATTTGATTTTTGGTGAATGGATCCAGCACTCCCGTTGGTGGCCTGATTACAATATTCGCTTCTTTAAAAAGAGTTCCGTTGAATGGCAAAATGAAATTCATTCTATTCCCATCACCACCGGCGTTGGGATTAATCTTGATCCGGAAGAAAGTTTGGCCATCGAACATCATCATTACAATACCATCGATGAGTATTTTGAGAGGTCTCTTCGCTACTCCACTCAACAAGCCAAAGAATTAATCGATTCCGGTTATAAGTTCGACGCCAAAGATTTGATTACCAAGCCTTTAGGCGAATTCATTAGCCGTTTCTTTGCCGGCGAGGGTTATCGCGACGGGCTCCATGGTCTTGTCCTTGCTTTTTTGCAAATGTTTTCGGTGATGTTCATCTACCTTAAGGTTTGGCAACACGAAGGCCACGAACCCCAAAGAGTCGGTTCTTTTTCGCCCATCTGGCAGAAATTATTTTTGGAAAAATTCCAAGAACTTCGCTATTGGTATCTTACTGTTCTTATTCAGCAAACCGCTTCCAAATCAAAACGAGTTTTACTAAAACTAAAACGTAAACTACACCGATGAAAATAGGTTTCATTACCGTCAGTTTCCACAGTATCCAAGACACTTTGGATGTGGTCAAACAATTAGAAAAGAATACCCTTCCCCTAGGCGTTAGTTCTACTGTCTATGTCGTCGACAATGATCGTTCTGGCGAACTAAAAGAGAAACTTCAGAAGTGTCCGCAAGCTATCTATGTCGAAAGTCCCGGCAATGTTGGTTTTGCCGCCGGAAATAATCTCGGCCTTAAAAAAGCTCTCCAAGATGGGATCGATATTATTGTTTTGATCAACAACGATACCGTTGTCCCGGAAGACCTCATTTTGAACATCTTAAAGTCACCTATTTCCGACAACCAAACCGGCGTTGTTGGTGGTCTCATTTACTTCGCCAAGGGTTTTGAGTTCGAAGATAAATATCAAAAAGACGAACTCGGCCATGTCATTTGGTATGCCGGGGGAGAATATGATTGGGATAATGTTTATGCCAAACACATCGGCGTCAATGAAGTCGATAAGGGTCAGTTCGATGGCCAAAGAGAAGTTGATTTCATCACCGGTTGCCTTTTTATTGTCCGAGCGGATGTTCTTAAAAAAGTCGGCCTCTTTGATGAGCGCTACTGTCTTTATTTTGAAGATTCCGATCTGGGTATGCGCATTAAGAAACGAGGTTACAAACTCATTGTCGACTCCAATATTAAGCTTTGGCACAAAGTGGCCCAAAGTTCCGCTATCGGTTCGCCTCTAAATGATTATTTCCTTACCAGAAATAGACTCCTCTTTGGTATGGACTACACCAAACCCCGTACTAAATTTGCTTTGCTTCGCGAAGCCGTCAAGAAACTTTTCATTGGCACCAAAGCTCAAAAGCTAGCCGTTAGGGACTTTTTTATGAGAAAATTAGGTGGTGGCTCCTGGATAAAAATACCATGAAAAAACTTTCGATCATTATTCTCACCAAAAACGTTGCCGACGAGATTATTCCTGCTCTCAAGACCTCACAATTCGCTACCGAGGTCGTTGTTGTCGATACCGGTTCAACTGACAATACTGTCGACATCTGTCGTAAATTTGGCGCCAAAATCGTTCATTCAACAGGGGATAGTTTCGCCAAATGGCGCAACGATGGCGCCAAAGAAGCCAAAGGAGATTGGCTTCTCTATCTTGATTCTGATGAGCGCATCCCTGTCAAACTGGCCAAAGAAATTCTTTCCACCATCGAAGATCCCCAACATCAGGCTTATACCATTAGTCGTTATGAAATTTTCTTAGGTAAGCACTTAGATCACTGGGGTGATCCTCGTGTTCTTCGCTTGATGGAAAAGTCTGCGCTCAAACGTTGGGAAGGTAAACTTCATGAACAGCCCAAGATCGATGGTACCGTCGGTGACCTTCGTCATCAAATGGTCCATCTTTCCCATAAAAATATTGACGAGAAAGTTCCCAACACTATGCACTGGTCCAAAATTGAGGCCCAAATGTTGTTGGATGCCCATCATCCTCCCATGAAAGGCTGGCGCTTCCTTAGAATCATGTTTACTGAATTCTGGTATCGTTGCGTTCGTCAAGGTCTTTGGCGAGATGGTACCGAAGGTTGGATTGAAATTATCTATCAAATGTTCAGTAAATTCTTAACCTACGAACGTCTCTGGGAGGCCCAGAGAAAACCATCGCTTACGGAAACCTACAAAAAAGTCGACGATCAACTTCTAGAAGAATGGCAATTACAAAATAAATGAAAAAAGCCTTAATCTTTGACCCCTATCTAGACACCCTTGGAGGAGGGGAACGCTATTGTCTTACTTTCGCCTTAGGTCTTCTGTCTCAAGGTTACAAAGTTGAAATTGCTTGGAAAGATTCTGCCACGCTTAGAATGGCCGAAGAACGTTTCGGTATAGATTTGTCTAACCTAAAATTAAACAAAAATGCCTATCAGCTTTGTCAAAGTCGTTCAAGTATATTTAAAAGATTCCTTTTTACTATTAAATACAGTTTAGTTTTCTGGGTCAGTGATGGCAGTCTTCCGTTCCTTTTTTCTCAAAACAATTTAGCTCACTTTCAGGTTCCTTTCAAGAGAATCGGTGGTAACTCTTTTGTTAACAAAATCAAAATCCTTTTCGTTCATAAATTCGTCTACAACTCTCAATTTACAGCTGCAGTTCATGAAGCCCACTTTCCCCATAAAAAAAGTTTTGTTCTTTATCCTCCTATTGATGTGGACAACTTCCAACCAGGAGAAAAAGAAAATATCATTTTATCAGTTGCCCGTTTCGACTCTCCTTCCCATCCCAAACGCCAAGACGTTTTAATAGACGCCTTTCGAACTTTAAACAAGTCTTGTCCCAACTATGAACTATTTTTGGCCGGTGGTAGTCATGGTACCTCTAATACTTTGTCCGAGCTAAAAGAACAGGCCGGTTCACTGCCTGTTAAATTTATTGTTGATCCAGACTTTGATAAATTAAAGAGTCTTTACACTAAATCGAAATTTTTTTGGCATGCGGCTGGTTTTGATATTGATGAACAAACAAATCCGGAAAAAGTCGAACATTTTGGTATGACCACCGTCGAAGCCATGGCCTCCGGTTGTGTTCCTGTCGTCATTGGTAAAGGCGGCCAAAAAGAGATTATTTCTGAAAGCACCGGTTTCCTATGCAAAGATGCTCAAGAAATCGCTTCTAACACTATAGATTTGATAAAAGATGACGGTCTCTACCAAAAGACACAAGCGGCGGCCATCAATCGGTCTCGTATTTATTCCCAAACTGTTTTCTTCTCCGATATAAAAAAAATCACCTAAATATGAAAAACTTTCTCATGAGAAACGGCGCTCTAATTGTATTTTGTCTTGTCGCTTTTATCATTCTTATCTTTAGAATTCAAAGTTCGCCCCCTCTGTTGAGTCAAGATGAAGCATCTTTTTCTAACAATTCGTTTAATATTTCCAAAAATCTTCATGATGAAAATGGTAGATTCATGCCATTATATTTTGAGACTTTGTCAACAAGACTTACAGATTGGAAAAACCCTTTCTTGGTATATTGGACTGCAATTTTTATCAAAATATTTGGATTTTCCGTATTTTCCACAAGACTATCATGCGTTGTCTTAGGAATAATTTCGATAATCTTTTTGTGGCGTACTGTTCAATTATTGTTTCCGAAAGGGAAATACACCCCATTGGTTGCCTCGCTGCTTCTTGCTAGCAGTCCTCTCTTTATTATCCAATCCAGAATTGTCATTGATCCAATTGCCCTTGTTCCCGTAACCATGGCAGAAATTTATTACCTTTTTTCTTATTACCGTACCCAAAAAAAATCTACTCTAATATTAGCCTCTGTTATTGCCGGAATAAATTTCTATACCTATTCTCCAGCCAGATTATTTTCTGGGATTTTCCTGATCTTAGGAGTTGTCCTTTTTACTAAAATTAACAGTCAAAAGAAAAAAGAATATCTTTCTAATATATTTCTTTCATGTTTTATTTTCGCCATGTTTATTTTACCAACTATTGTTTGGCAAATTAAAACCCCCGGGCTAGTTACTGATAGTTATATTGGGAAATTACTACCATTTAATTTAGAAAACATTATCTCTGGGTATTGGGTAAATTATTTGAGGTATTTTGATCCAAGTTTCTTATTTGGATCTGGCGATGCTGATTTGTTGCACTCAACTGGAAGAGCTGGTGTATTTATGTTCGCTGCGATACCATTTTTAGTTTTCGGAATTTTTAATTTGTGCAAAAAATATAAGGAAAAAATCAATTTATATTTATTAATACTTTTTGTAATTTATCCATTCGGAATCTTTGTTCTTAATCAACCTTACCGTGCGTGTAGAACTATTTATATGTTAAATATATTTCCACTTATCTTTGCCTTTGGTTGGGAGTTCCTAAGTAAAAACTATAAAAAAATTGCTGTTGGTAGTTTAGTTATTCTTGCTATCCAATTTCCGGTTATTTTGTATGACTTTTACTATAAATATCCTATCCGGACACAACTATCATGGAAATATCGTTTCCAACTTGCAATTCAAATCGAAAGTGTATTGTTGGATTCCTCTATTAATCCAAATACAAAATACTATATTGATAACAATATCTGGTTCGCCATCGATGATTTAATCTACTATGAAAACATTTACAAAGTATCACAACCCGCCAATATTATATTTACCGACAATATCGGCGTTGCGAGTCAGAGTGGTTCTATCCTATTAACAAACAGAATAAACGGAGAAGGAGATAAACCAACGGGCAGTAAAATAAAGAGTGGTTGGGAGGGCTATTATCTACTTGAAAAAAAATAATTGCTAAAATATTCTTGAAATATTACATTTGAGTAATTAACTGACCGATATATAACTCTAAAACAAAATGAAAATAAAGGCTTATCTTTCGAAACACTGGGCTATATTTTTGTTTATCTCCGTTTTGCTAGTTTCTACTACACTCAAGATTCTTGAAGTCAAAGGTTACAACTTCGCCTTTACCATGGATCAGGGTAGAGACATGACCGATATCCGCCAAATGGTAGTTACTCACACTCCCAGACTGGTAGGTCCTACCACGAGTATCAATGGGGTTCTTCTCGGTCCCTTTTGGTATTATTTTAATCTTCCACCCTTTCTGTTATTTGGTGGTAATCCGGCTGCGATTGTTTACTGGCAGATATTTTGGTTCCAGTTATCCTGTTTCCTTTTGTACGCTGTTCTTAAGAAAAAGAGTCCAACCTTAGCTATCTTTTCATCTGTCTTACTTCTCTTGTCACCCTTTGGTTTCAACACTGCCAGATATTTTTGGAACGCCAATTCTATGCCCATTTTCACTATTTTATTTTTTGTTACTTTACTCTGGTCCAATTCCTCAAAATACAAATATTCACCTTTGATTGTAGGCCTGGTCGCCGGTTTATCCATGCAAATTGAGGCCGCTTTTGGTACACTTTTCTTTCCTTTTTTGGTTATTTACTATTTGCTTTCTAGACAAAAAATCAAGAAAATTTTTCTCTCAGGGCTAGGTTTTTTTGTCACCCTAATTCCTCAAATTATTTTTGAAGTTCGGCATGGTTTTCTCATGACAAAGATTTTATTGGCGGAATTTACTGGGAAAGGGAATATGCTAGGTGAAAAAACCTTGTTTTCTGAGCGGCTAGCCCAAAGAGGGGATCATTTGTTAGATATTATCCGACACACTAATCATCTCAATGATAAAGCCGTTATCGTCTTCACAGCCACGGCCTTTATTGTTTTCCTTTATCTTTTTCTCTCAAAAAAAATCAGCGATTATCTTAAAGAATTGTCCAAGATCGCTCTGATATTTATTTCTTTTGCTGTCATCTTTTATCTTGCATTTCCGGAAATGCTTAAAATTTGGTATACCTTAGGTTTTTCTGTTCCTATTATTTTTGTCGATGCAATTTTTCTGGAATTTCTTTTCAATTCAAAAAGTATTATTTTAAAATTATTCCCTTTTCTTTTTGTACTTTATTCTCTTGTATTTTGTCTTTCTTCGCAAACAGACTATCTAAATCACGTAGCTCAACTTTCTTCAAATGATCCCAGTAATCTTCAAAATGAAATTGCCGATCTAAACTGGGTCTACCAACAAGCAGACGGTCAGGGTTTTAATCTCTATAGTTACATTCCTTCAGTTTATGACTATCCTAATCAGCACGTTTTCTGGTGGTACGGAACCAAGAAATATGGCTATCAACCCGCTGACGTTTCTTACCTTCCCAATCAACCGGAATATATCAAAGACAATGCTTTAGTTTGGACAAAGAAACGGCCAATTACCGACAATCAGCTAACCTTTCTGATCATCGAAACAGATAAAGAAATGCCCAGCCGCGAGCAAACTTGGCTAGGAAATTTTGCTCAACTTTGTCCTGTCAAGCAACAAATATTTTCTTGGAATACGAAAATCTTAATGCTATCCCCCTATAAGTAAATTATAAATATTTAGACTACCTCTCTACTATTCCCAAATCACCTCTTCGATATATAACTCTTTCTCCGGCCTTTTCCGGCAAGTCGATTAATGTGTAAAGTCTGGCATCATTTGTCGTTTGTGGTTCAACCTTTCTCCAACTAAATAAATATGCATATCCCACTTCATCACCAAAAGGTACATTATACGAAAAATTAAATTTTCTCCCGTTGCTATATTGAATCATATAATCGACAATTGCCTCTTTGTCTGATAGAGAGGGCAGAGTAATATCACTTAGTACATTCCTTACTTGCAGACATGTCATCAGCAGCAAAAAAACAATTATCACTGTCAATTCCTTTTTATCAAAAATGCTTTTTGCCAGAAAAAATGGAAACAAAGCCACTGATACGCCGAAATAATATTCCGGAATATTATTATGATAAAAAAGCAAAATTAATGCCGGTAAAACAAACCAAACCATATACCAAATTTTTTTCCCTCTAATTTTTTCCAAAAAGATGCCGTATAAGACAATACCCCACATCATTATTCTCTCCAAAATATATACTGTTTTGCTAATCGATGATCCAAATATAAGAGCAAATCCCTTGAAATATGTTTCCCAGGCACTAAAATTGAAAAAATTTCCGACATGATTCCCTTGTATACCAACAAATTCAATAATTTTTTTGAAATTTAAAAAATTGTGTCTAAAGTCAAATAATACCAATGGCAAAATACTTATCGAACCGATAAGCAGTCCCGCTAGGACAACTTTCCAATTTACCTGTTTTTTAATTAACAAAATTCCCACAAAAATCAATATTAAAAGAGTCGCCGAAACGAGGTGAACCGTTCCGGCAAAAAAAGCCAAGACAATCGCCGGTAGAATATATTTCTTTTCGTCAAACATTCTACTACCGAGATAAAACACCAAAGCCGTAAGCGCCGGTGTATACATCACATTCCAGCACACAATACTATATGCCAGTGATGACCCCCAGGCTGCCAACAATCCTGCATTTCGCCCCCACAATTTCTTTGCCGTTAAATAATAGATTCCAATAGTCACTATTCCAACAAAAAGTGAAGCCATTTCCCCCGATGAAGGGTTTCCTATTCCTAACCAATAAAACGGTACTAAAAAATAATAATGCCACGGGGAAACAAAAAAACTATCTGGCCCCGATACTCTTGGACCAATTAGTGTTAATCCTTTTCCGGAGATGATACCCATCACCTTTACGGCATCATCCTGTTGATCCCATCCAAAACCGTATCTGGTTGGCAAATGGTATGTTCTAAGCCAAATTCCTAAAGCAAAAATTAGAACTAATAGAATAACACCGGGAATTTTGCTTTTCGTTAGCATTTTGAATTTGGTATCGGTCTTCATGTCAAATGTCAAAATTATTATAAACCAAGAAACGACTAAAAAAGTAATTCATCTATCCCTAAACATCAAAGTCAGCATGTATTTTTCAATGTTACGGATTTTCTACCTAATTTTCTTTTTACGAAGTCCGATTAGAGCCGCCAAGGTGGCGATCAAACACACCAAACTGATTTTTATTCCAAGCCAGAAGCTTTGTGGCTGGTAGTCAAAAACCACAGTGCCATTTTGATCGGTCAATTTTATACAGCGGAAATCACCATCGCATTTATCAATTTTCGTTTCCTTACCATTAATCAAGGCTTTCCATCCGGGATAATAAGTATCGGCCAGTAATAACGTTTTTCCGGCCCCACCACTATATGCAATCTTTACCGTATTGGGTGTATAAGACGTAATCTTGACCTCTCCACTACCGGTCGAATCCAAATACCTGGCTCGAGCCTGATATTTAGTGTTCTCTAATATGGCTGTGCCATTTGTCTCAAAAACCTTTTTCCATTGTTTTTGATCAATCGCATAATTGATGTTGTTTCCGCCAATTACGCCAATATCATTTCGCTTTACCACCAACAAATATTTGACGTTAAAGTCACCCAATGCCTTTGCATCATATCTATTTAACTCGGAATATCTTGATACGGAACCATCAAAATTATTATTTAATTTCTGTTGGTATGCAATTGCATAATCATCTATCGCCATTGGATCATATCCTGAAGGACTCATAAAACGATATTGTGCCCAAGTATTCGGGGGCATTATCTCCGCACTTTCCCTATCGACCCTAAATACGTCCGTTTTACCTTTATCTTCCAAAAAGGACGTTATGGGTGTATCAGGGAAGACAATCCTTGCTGGTACTACCGGAATATATTTCCAACCAAATCTAAACATTTCCAAACAGATCGTCAATAGTAATACCCCAGTAAAAACTTTCCATTTTTTTGATAACAAAAAAACAACCGAATAACCGATGATAAAAGCACCCGGTAACCAGAGATTGTGCAAAGTCACTATTCTTTTTTGTGCTAAGGTGAGGCTTGCATTCGTATTCGTTGTGTAGATTCCATCATTGAAACGAGCAAGATAATAAATTACGGCATAGAACAAACCCATCAGTCCGATGGTAAATAGGATTTTCTTGTAATTGATCTTATCCAGGTTTGAAATGACGATTCCGGCCAAAACAGCCAGACTCAAAGAAAATATCACCGCGATTCTCCCTGCAGCACTTGTCGAAACCCCAGGCACTTTTAAGGTGTAGATGGCTCTTCCTAAGGGTGTGTCAAAACCAAACATCCAGGCTAGCACCGCCGTGACAGAAAAGAACCGTACGTATTTGTCTTTTTTAAATAGGAATAAAGATAAGATAAAACAAAAAATAGACAGCACTCCGCAGTAAAAAATAGCCTCATGATAATTAAAAACACCAAAGAAATTTCCTGTGGCTGGGTTCCCATAATAGTCAGGTGCAATTAAAGTCGTCAAATACTTCATTGGCAATAAACCATAGTTGTATGCCGATATATAGTTCTCTTCAGACCGCAATCCATATTTAGTAAGTTCCAATGTTGGTAATAGCTGGAAGGCCACCAATCCCACCGTTAAAATCGCTGGGATTATCGCGCCCATGATCATCTTTATGTTTTTTTCTTCCAGCCATTTCCACATAAAATAAACCACGGTCAAAACCGAAATATAAACCATTATTTGGAAGTGCCCCGAAGTAATTAATAAAAAGAATATAAATGGCAGCCAATAAAGTGTCGATTTCTTTTTCGACTGAAAATATTTCTCTATTACGATAAAAACCAGTGGCATCCAAATCATCGCCTGTGCTGCAGTAATAAACTGGGCCCAGCTAATGGCAAACCCCGCATAAGCATAAATAATGCCCCCAATTACGGCTCCAATTTTTTTGACCTTAATTTGTCTGAGGAAAAAATACATCGTAACTGCACTAGCTAAAGAGGGGATTATTACCAGAAAACTCCAACCCCGTACGTCTCCCAAAAGCATATGAATAAAAGTTAAAGGATAAAACACTCCGGTGTGGAAAGTGGCCAGTAGCGGATATCCGGAATAGGAGTAAGGGTCCCACAGTGGGATCTGCAGGTGCCTCCAACCTTCAGAAACCAAACTTCTCCAAATATAAAATTGCGACATAACATCGGAAATTAACGGATTTTTCACTGGTACTCCGGTTGGAAAACCCCATTTACTATCTAGCCATGGTAAATATGCCCCTACCAACAAATCTCCCGGGAAAGGCACATAACCTTTTAAAAATACCTGCCAATAATAAGTGATGGTTGCCCCCACAAAAACCAAAAATGGCCATAACTTCAATATTTTTTTCATTTACTTATTCAATTTTTAGATTTGTTACTCATTTATTATAACCACCAATTTGTTCAAATAGGGCCAACCCCTGATATACTTTAGGCAGGATGAAATCCACTCTTGATATCGTTATCCCCAGCTTCAACGGCCGCTATTTGTTGGAGAAACATTTACCCGAAGTCTTCAAAAACTCGGATTTCCTGAATAAAGTGATTATTGTTGATAATGGTAGTACGGATGATACCGTCGCGTGGCTGGAGAAAAATTACCCCCAAGTCGTCATCGTTAGAAATAGCCGTAATCTCGGTTTTACTAAACCCGTCAATCAGGGAGTCGCTGTTTCCAAATCAGACTATCTTGTTTTGCTTAATAACGACGTCCACCCGGAAAAGGACTATCTCAAAAATATTTTGCCTTTTTTTGATGATGATCAAGTCTTTGCCGTTTCCTTTAATGAAAATGGCTCTTCCTGGCCATTGGTTAAATGGGACGGCAAGATTCAGTTTACGATGGGTGATGATAAAAGCGTGCCTTATTATTCTGCTTGGGCCTCAGGAGGAAGCGCTATTTTCAAAAGGAGCCTTTGGGACAAACTTGGTGGCCTAAATGAAATCTACGCCCCTTTTTATTGGGAAGACATCGACATTGGTTACCGCGCTTGGAAAATGGGTTACAAAATCATCTGGGACAACCAATCTTTGGTCTACCATGAGCACGAATCCACCGCCAAAAAAATCAATCCCCAATATCTCAGTTTAATTAAACAAAGAAACGAACTCCTTTTTAATTGGATCAATATTACCGATCCGGATCTCCGACGATCTCATCGAAAATTCCTCTTAACCCAAGTCATAAAATACCCCGGCTATCTTAAAGTCGTTCTTGTCGCCTTGATGCGTTTCCTTACTCATAACCACAAAATGAAATTTGTTAGGACAGATAAAGAAGTATTATCCTTAGTAAACCGGAAAGTATGAAAAGTCTAGATCTCTCCATCGTTGTTGTTGGTTATAAATCGGAAGACACTATTGTTCCTTTTTTGGATTCTATTCAAAAAAGTCGTGACGGTCTCAGTAAAGAAGTAATTGTGGTTGATAACTATCCTGCCGACAAATGTGTTGTACTTGCTCGTAAACATCCCCTCAAACCTAAAGTCCTCATTAATACCGAAAATGTTGGTTTCTCTAAAGCCATCAACTGGGGCATTAGGGAATCTACCGGTAAATATATCTTGATCATCAACCCCGATACAAAAATTATTGGCAATGCCCTTAAACTCCTTGTCGACTTTGCGGAGAAGCACCCCAATTTGGGCGCTGTTGCTCCCAAACTTCTCTACAACGACCGCAAAATTCAACCCTCTGTCTATATGTTTCCTACCATCGGTAACGCCATCAGATACTACTTCTTTGGCCAAAAGAATCGCTTCAATAAGTACTATCCGGGGAATAAGACTACCAGGGTCGACATCGCCGTCATGGCCGCCTTCCTGGTCCCCAGAACTACCATCAATCAAGTGGGTGGCTTGGACGAACGTTTCTTCCTCTATTACGAAGATATCGAGTTCTGCCGCCGTTTACATCAATTTGGCTTACCTGTTTATTATTTCCCCAAAGCAAAAGTGATGCACACCCACGGCGCCAGCGGTAGTTTTTCTTCTCATCTATCTAGTCCTCTGGCCAAATCCGCCGAAATTTACCACGGGAAACGGGGGTCGGACATTCTTAATTCGGTACTTTGGGTTGGCCAAAAATGGCAGAAATTGTTAAAAAAGTTCACCAAAAATAAATGAAAAAAAATCTTCACTGGTTTTTAATTGGACTGGCCATTTTTTTGAAAATAATACTTTCGGCCGCAACCTATCATCAGGATTTAGGGGCCTTTGCACTTTCCGGTAAATATATTGCCGGAGAGGGAAAATGGTTCTCTTTTTATGACGAAATTGCTTCCAAAGATTCTTTTGGCAACATGGTTATCCATCGAAATGATGTTGTTTTTAATTACCAGCCTTTGGCATATCTGCTTCCTTCAATTGTTTACCTTCCTTTTGAGTCTATTGTTAAACAAACTGGAGAACTACTGATTAATCACGACTGGATCTCTTCTCAAAAATCTTTCTTTGTACCCCTCTTGACACTCTACAAGCTCCCCATGATTTTAGCCGACATTGCTATTATCTGGTTGCTTCCAAAGTTCTTTACCAAAGAAAAACACAAGAAAATAGCCCAACTTCTTTGGGCATTCAACCCCCTCGCTATTTTCGTTAGTTCGATGATGGGCCAGGTCGACATAATTATCGCTTTTCTCATTTTGGTCTCCTTCTATTTTGCCCGTAAAAATAAATTATTTTTGGCCAGCATTTTTGTCGCATTATCTGCCCTTATCAAACCCATCGGCTTAATATTGATTCCCATTTTTGCCATCCAACAATTTCACCAAAATAAAAATATTCTGAGATCAATATTGATTGCTGTTACCGGATTTGCAGTTTATGTGTTGGGCATCCTTCCTTATCTTCCCTCGGCCTCTTATCGTTATTATGCCCTCTTTGCCGAACAAATAAACAAGAGCACCTATGCCTCTATCTCTATTGCTTCCGGTACTGATATTCCTTTCTTCTTTATCCTATTTGCAGCCGTTGTTTTCTTCTTTTGGTCAAGAAAAATTAATCTGGCACAAGCTCTGGTGGCGGCATTATTATCCAGCCTTGCCTTCACTCATTTTCACCCCCAGTGGTTGATTTGGATAATGCCTCTCATGGCAATTATTTCCATCGAGATCGATGATTATTTGTTTTATTTAGTAACTATAGTTTGTTGGCTTGGGATTCTCTTTTCCTTTGATGAATCTCTCCATTTACAGTTGTTCCTTCATTCACATTTAACCATCCCCCAATCAATAAGGAACGCAGATATGTTTAAAGAATCGGTTCAAATGTGTCGGGCAGGTCTTATCGCCATTCTTCTATGGCTAATCACCACAAATAATAAACTGTCAGATAATGAGTAGAATAAAAAACCTATTATTTTGGGTAATTACCGGTTTAATGGTTATTTTTTGGCCTTTATCTTTTATCCTTTCCAATAATCATTCCTGGCCGGCATTTATTCTCTCTTCTTTGATATTAGTCATTGATTGGTTTCTCTATCTTAAAAAAGTCGAATACCATTATTTTCTCTATCTTCTACTTCCTCTAATTCATCCTGCTTTAATCGTCTTTCCGGTAGTCATCATGTTGTTAAATTTTAGAGAGTTTAAAAAACCACTCGCTATGCTCGTTTATATCGTTTTATTAGTTGTTATTTTTCTCTATTCTTTCAAATCATTTTATTCATTTTCCATCTTTACTCCGGACCCTCTGGCTCAAGATACCCTGATCAAAAAAATATCTATTATTCCCAATCGTAATTTAGCCAAAGTGTTTGAAAACAAAACAACCATTCCCTTAGACAAATTAAAGTCTAATCTTTTTCTTTCTCTCGATCTCAATAATTATTTTTTTAGTATGCACCCCCGAGAAATCATGGGGGACAACCAAAATCTCAATAAATTTCCTTATCTGGCCATCATTCCTTTTTTACTTGGTCTATTTTTTATCCCGGAAAATAAGCATAAAAAGTGGTTGCTTACCACCCTTTTTGCTGTCGCTCTTTCTCTCGGATTTATCAACAATCCGGATAAATTTGACTTCCTCCTTTTCATGCCCATCTTTCTTCTTTGTTTCTATGGTCTGAAAAAAATCTCTACTCTACCCAATCTTTATTTCTGGCTTTTTTCTCTACTGTTTATTCCGACCTCAATCGCCGAATTACTCAGAATTATTGTCTATAAATAGTATGAACCATCTCAAGAAATACTCATTAGTTCTGATTCTGGTTTTTTCTCTTTTAATTGGGATATTCTTTCGTTTCTACAAACTGGGTATTACTCCCCGCGGTTTTTATCTGGATGAGGCCGCCATGGGTTACAACGCCTATTCAATTTTGCAAACTGGTAAGGACGAATACGGCAAAGCCTTTCCTCTTATTTTTCGTTCCTTTGGTGATTTTAAAACTCCTATATACACCTACCTCATTGTTCCCTTGATTCCTGTTTTTGGTCTTTCTGTTTTGGCCACCAGACTTCCCTCCGCCATTTTTGGCGCACTTACACTCTTTGTTTTATTTTTTCTGGTTAAAACTCTCTCACCTCAAAAATATGCGTGGTCTTTATCCGTGATATCAGTCTTATTTTTGGCTATTTCACCTTGGCCTATTATTTTCAGTCGCACGGCCTACGAAACCAACGTTGCCTTATTTTTTCTCCTTTTGGGGACTTATCTTTTTGTCAAAGCTCTTAATAAAAAATGGCTCTTTCTTCCTTCGTCACTCGCCTTTACCATTTCCTTTTTAGCCTATCACGCCGAGAGACTGGTCGCCCCGGTCGTTTTGGTCGCTTTGATCTTTCACTATCGTCAAATTATTTTTACCAATATCAAAGCCAAGATTTTTCCTATCGCTCTTAGTATCGTTGTTGGTCTTATGATCGTTACACCCACAGTTCTTCTAATGCGCACCCCGGGTTTTTTATCCAGAACTACTACTCTTGATATCTTTTCCTATTCTCATCAAATGCCCCCGGGCTATGTCACTCCTCACACCCTATTCCAAAAAATTATTAATACACCGCAACTGCTTTCGGCCAAAGAATTTTTCTCTTTGTACACTTCCTATTTTTCCCCTCGCTACCTCTTTTCCATCGGTGACGCCGGCCCACGAAGTTCTTATCCGGATCTCGGCACTTTCTTTGTTTGGCAACTACCACTGTATTTAGTCGGTCTCTATTTTCTTATCAAAGATAAAAAACTCAGTCATCTTCGCTATTTTGTTCTGGTACTTTTACTTTCGTCACCTATTCCAGCGGCCCTAACCAGTGATCCGTACACCACTATTAGATCACTGCCGATGGTTATTCCGTTGGTGATTATTCTCGCCATTGGTTCGGTTAAAATATTGGAGTTCACGTGGCCGGTCTTTGATAAATTAAAGTACGTTATTATCGGAATTCTGGTTATCTATTCTTTATCTAGAATGTATCTGTCAATTTTTTATTTTAATGATTATTTCCGGGCACAATCTTGGGATTATGGTTGGCAAACTTTAATCAATGATTTTGCTGATTTGGATCCCAGTTTGCCTATTGTTGTCGACAACTCTCGCGGTGAACCTTATATTCATCTTCTCTTCTTCCTCAAATACGATCCGGCTGCTTATCAAAAAGATAATTTCGAAGTTCCTTTGTCCGAGTATTACACCAACATGCATCGGAATCTTACCAAACATATTGGCAATATCACGGTCAAGGGTTTCGAATGGGGGAAAGATACAGATCATATTCATCAATATATTGTTTCGGATGGCACCACTATTTCAGATCAGCAAATTGAGGATCATCATATGACTAAAATAGATCAGGTAAACTTTCCTAATGGCAATGTTGCTTTTGAAATCATTGAAACTAATCCCAAACCACAATGACAAAACACAAACATTTAATCATCCTATTATTAATCACGATTGCTGGTTTGTTTTTACGTTTTTGGCATCTGGGAACTTTCCCCGTTTCTCTCAACTGGGATGAGGCCAGCCATGGTTATAACGCCTACTCCATTCTTACTACCGGCAAGGACGAATGGGGAAAATCTTTCCCTCTTATTTTTCGCGCCTTTGGCGATTACAAACTACCTGTTTATATCTATCTAACTGTCATCCCCATCTTCTTATTTGGTTTAAATGCCTTTGCCGTCAGGTTTGTTTCCGCCCTGGCGGGCTCCCTCGCCATTCCCGGAATTTATTTCCTTTATCTTAAACTTTTTCCCAAACAATCAAAAACTTTCGGCTTGCTCGCTGCTTTTTTTCTGGCTGTCTGTCCCTGGCACTTCTTCATTTCCAGACCCGCCCTTGAGGCCAATCTCGCTCTGACCTTTATTATTTATGGCGCTCTCTTTTTAATCAAAGGGCTCAAATCTCCTCGCAATTACCTTGTATCCGCTTTTTTCTTTAGTCTTTCCTTGCACACCTATAACACCGCCAGAGTCTTTGTCCCCTTGTTTTTGTTGGCTTTTTTCCTTATCAATGTTCGTAAAATCAAATTCAACAAATGGACATTCTCGGCGATTGCCCTCCTCCTTTGTTTTTTTGGAATTGTCGTTTATCAAATTTTTTCCGGCGAAGGCACTGCTCGTTATGGGAAGCTGGAGATTCTCTCCGAATCGGCCGTTTTCCAAATTGGTACTCAACGCACACAAAGTAAGTTCCCTCCAATCATTGCCAAAATCGTTTATAACCGCCCCGTTTATTTCACCACCACTTTTATCAAAAATTATCTCGGTTATTTCACTCCTCAATTTATTTCCCAATCCAAAGATGCCCAAACCCAATTTGCCATTCCTGGTTACAATCTCTTTGGTTGGTTAATTTTATTATTAATGCTTGTCGGACTCATCTTCTCGAGGAATCCTCTTGTTCTTTCATGGCTTTTCCTCTCTCCGGTAGCCGCCGCTCTTACCGCTGACCCTCCCCAAGCTCTTCGCCCCAATCCCATGATTCCGGCCGTTATTCTTCTGGCCGCTTTTGGTTTGTCCTATATCGCCTCGAAACTTTCCCCCAAAATATCATTTATTATCGTCTCGTTAGTTGTTGTCTTGGTTTCCATTAATTTTTATCTCTTCTGTCAAAACTATTTTTCCTCCTACCAAACCACCTATTCTCAATCCTGGCAGTACGGCTATTCTCAGGTTATTGCCTATATAAATCGGTTCGGTTCTTCATATAAAAATGTTTTTATCACCAAACGCTATGGTGAGCCGCATATTTTCTATGCTTTTTACGACCGATTGAATCCTCAAATGCTCCAACCCGGATCGGACAACATTCGGTTTGAAAAGTCAGATTGGTACTGGACGGACAAAATCGGCAACGTTTACTTTGTCAACGATTGGCAAATTCCCACCGCTATCGCCAATTCCTTGACTTTGGAAAGCGGAGGACAAATATCTACCCAAAACAGCCTTTTGATTACTTCTCCGGATCATCTTCCGAGTAACGCCAGGGTTCTTGAAAAGATAAACTTTCTAGATGGTACCCCTGCATTTATAATTGCCTCTATACCATGAAGAAATATTTAGCCATAATTTTAATACTCGTACTTGCAGCTTTACTCAGAATTGTGGCTTTGGATAAATTCCCCATTGGTCTAAATGCCGACGAAGCCGCCCTAGGCTACAATGCCTATTCACTTATCCAGACCGGCAAAGATGAGCATGGTGCCACTTGGCCTCTGGTTTTCCGCTCTTTTGACGACTACAAATTGCCTCTTTATGTTTATCTGGATATTCCTTTTGTCGCGGCCTTTGGTTTAAATATCTGGTCTGTTCGTTTACCTTCTGCCCTTCTGGGGGTTGCCTCTGTTTTCCTTGTTTACCTTTTAGTTAATGCCCTGAAAATATTCTCTGATAAGAAAAAAGATCGCGCTTTTGCCCTTGTTTCGGCATTTATTCTGGCAACTTCACCTTGGCACCTTCAATTTTCTCGCGGTGGTTGGGAAGTCAATGTCGCTACTTTCCTTTTAATCCTCGGTGTCTATTGTTTTATTAAAGGTTTGAAAAACTCTAAATACCTTTTGCTTTTTAGTCTTTCCCTCGCTCTTAGCCTCTACACCTATCCTACTGCCCGTATTGTTGCCCCGCTATTAGTTGTTGCCTTGATTATGATTTACCGCCGTACTCTTTTCAAAAAGGAAAATACAAAAGGGATTGTCGTTGCCGCTATTATTGGTTTAGCACTAGTCATTCCTGTTGCTTTTCAATTGCTTTCCAAAGAAGGTCAGTCCCGATTTTCCGGGGTCTCTATCTTTGCCGATACTGGCCCGCTATCCTATGTACTGGAGCAACGTCGGACTTCTGCCCACCCAAATTCGATCATAACCAAGATTGAATACAATCGCTATACCGCCTATACCGGATATTTCCTCAAAAATTATCTGTCTCATTATTCCCCGAACTTCTTATTTATCTCAGGTGACGTTATCGACCGCAGCCGCGTTCCCGGATTCGGTCAGACCTATTCTGTCCTCTCTGTTTTTGCTGTTTTGGGCTTAATCTTTCTTTTTATCAAAAGTTCACCCGGCAAAAAAGTCATCTTATTTTGGTTCCTTTTTTCTCCCATCGCCGCCGCCCTTACTTTTCAATCTCCCCACGCCCTTCGTTCTCAAAATGAAGTTATTCCTCTCAGTATTATTACCGCCTTTGGCATTGTCCTTCTTGCCGGTTTTCTCTTGAAATTTAAAAATAAAATTCCGTTTGCTATTATTTCCCTTGGTTTCGTTATCGTCTTACTCTTTCAGTTCAAAGGTTATCTTTATTCTTACTATGTTACTTATCCCGATGAGCTACCCATGGCTTGGCAATACGGCTTTTCCCAGATTGCGGCCTATACTCAAGCTAATTATGCCCGGTACGATAAAATCATCATTTCCGATCGTTACGATCAACCCTACATTCTGATTGCCTTTTTCCAAAAATATCCTCCTCAATTACTGCAAAAAGAGCTGGTCATGGGGCCGATTGATAACTTTGGTTTTTCTACCGGCCGAAGTTTTGGCAAGTATGAATTCCGCAAGATCAACTACGATCAAGACAAAATGCTCCCCAACACTTTGCTTGTCTCAGCCGACGAAAAAGTGGACGATTCAAAAGTCATAAACACGATAAAATCACCTTCAGGAATAACTCTATTTAAATTCATCTCTACCAAATGAAATCTAATCCCCATCAATCCATCTCCGTCGCCCTAGCGACCTTTAACGAAGAAAAAAGCCTTAAAGACTGTCTACTCTCGGTCAAGGACTGGGTCGATGAGATGATTATTGTCGATGAATTCAGCACCGACAAAACGAAAGCTCTTGCCGAAAGCCTCGGTGCCCAAGTCTATGAAGAACCTCACGAACAGATTTTCCACATTACCAAAAACAAAGCGATCGCTAAGGCCAAATCCGCCTGGATCCTGCAACTGGACGCCGACGAGCGGATTACTCCGGAGATGAAAAAAGAAATCCTTGGAATTTTATCAGGGGAGTACTTCGGTTATGACAATTGGCTCTCGCCCCTCCGTCAAAACATCAACAAAATTGTCAAAATTTTCCCTGAACCTCAACCTCTTTCAAAAGCCGCTTCTGCCTATTGGCTGCCTCGAAAAAATTTCTTTTTGACGAGATATTTAAAAAATACCGGTCAATACCCTGACCCCGTTATTCGTTTATTCCAAAAAGGCAAAGCTATTCTTCCCGCCAAAGATGTTCACGAACAAATGAAAGTCGATGGTGTTGTTGGCTGGCTCAAATCTGATCTCGATCACTATGCCACTCCGGATTTTAGTCGTTATTTATTACGCGAGAATCGTTATTCCAGTTTGCAGGCGCGTTTTTATTATGAAGCCGGTTTAAAAGTAAATTTCTTTAATACATTAAAGTTCCTATTTTTCAAACCAGCCGGCACTTTTCTTAATCTCTATTTTCGTCGTCGTGGTTTCCTCGATGGCTTCCCCGGTTTTGTTTTTTCCTTATACTCCGGTCTGCATCACGCTTTTTCCTATATGAAGCTCTGGGAACTCTACAAAAATAAAACCTATGGCCAATAAAATCAAAGTTTTTCTCAATAGTGGTACTCATTCCCAAGGTAGGGGAGTTGGCTTTTATGCCGAGAATCTCGGTAAAGCACTGGAAAAGTCACCGGACATCACTCTCACCGATAAAGATCCCGATATTATTCACTATCCTTTTTTCGACCTCTTTTATCACACTCTTCCCATCAAAAAAGACAAACCCACCGTTGTCACCATCCACGACCTTACTCCCCTGGTCCTTTCTAATCGCTATCCTAAGGGTTTCAGGGGCACTGTCAACTTAATGTTTCAATGGTTAGCCACTCACTCCGTTTCCGCCATTCTGACGGACTCCGAATGTTCCAAAAAGGATCTGCTCAAAATCTTCCGAATTCCGGAAGAGAAGATCACTGTCGTGCCTCTCGCTATCGACCCGCTCTATAAAAAAGAAGTGTCTCCCGAAAAACTCGAGGAAATTAGGCAAAAATATCATCTGCCCAAGCGATTTGTTCTCAATGTCCCCGGCGGTCCCAATCCCAACAAAAATTTGCCTAACTTGGCCGAAGTTACCGATCGTATTGGTATACCCCTGGTGATTGTCGGCAAAGGCATGCTTCAGGAAATCAAAGAACCCGTTCATCCTGAGCTTATCGATATGGTTCGTCTAAAAATTTATAAGCACCTAATTCTTCCCGGTTTTGTCCCCACGGAGGATCTGAATGCCCTTTATCGTCTGGCCACCCTTTACGTCCAGCCTTCTCTCTATGAAGGCTTTGGCTTACCTCTTTTGGAAGCCATGACGGCCGGTTGTCTTATCGCCAGCTCCAAAACCGGCAGTCTTCCCGAGATCTATCACGAAGGTGCCATCACCTTTAACCCCCGTAAACTTTCTTCCATGGCAAAAGCTATCCGCAAAGCCCTAAATTTGTCACCCAAAGCTCGTCAGCACCAAATTGATCTTGCCAAAATTAGGTCCGCCGATTTTACTTGGGCCAAAGCCGCCAAGGCGACCGCCGCGGTCTATCAAAAAGTCTATCAAGATGCCCAAGATTAAAAGTGTCGTTGGCGTCTTTCTTTCTTGGAGAATTATTATTTTTTTATTGGCCATTCCCGCCTTTTTCCTTTTACCGTTACACTCCGGATTTACTACACTTTCGCCCACCAAATATTTCGCCAATATATTCCCTATGTGGGCCAACTTCAACGGTACCGATTTCCTAACTATGGCCGCCCATGGTCATGTTATTCCCGGCAACCTTGGCTCGTTGTACTCTTTTGCTCCCCTCTACCCTTGGCTGATAAATACCCTTAATCTAGTAGTTCACAATTTCCTCGCTTCCGGTCTCCTTATCTCCAATCTGGCTTTTTGTCTTGCCCTTTATTTTCTTTACCGTCTTTTTCGGCTTGATTACAAAGAGGTGATTTCCAAACTCGCCATTTTTCTTATCCTTATTTTTCCCACCGCTTTTTTCTTTGGTTCCGTCTATGCCGAATCTGTCTTTTTTCTCTTTTCGATTCTATCGTTTTATTTTGCCCGGAAACATCATTTTCTGTTAGCCGGTATCTTCGCCGTCCTTACTACTCTTACCAATATCTTTGGCATTTTTCTTTGGCCGGCTCTCGCCCTTGAGTTCTATCTGGCCTACGGTAAAAAAATCAATCAGACTTTTTTCTTGGAACTTACTTGGTTCACCCTTCCTTTCCTTACTTTGGTTTCGTATCTTCGCCTCCAATTCTTCCGCACCGGCGTCTCCATCATCTCAGTTTTTACTCAAGCCATTGTCGGTCCCAGTCAGGTTACGAACAAAATTGTTCTGATTTATCAAGTTTTTTTCCGTTACGCCAAAATGTTTATTTTAATGAAGCACACTGACCCCTTATTTATCACTGTTTCGCTTGAACTCCTTGTCGGGCTTGGCTTCCTGGTTTTGTTGATTTTTTCCCTTAAAAAAATTAGACCTTCATACTGGCTCTACTGTCTTCCTCTTTATTTCTTACCCACACTCACTGGTACTTTTTCCGGTTTACCTCGCTTTGTTTTAATTCTTTTCCCCTTATTCGGTTATCTGGCTGTCTTTCTGGATCGCTGTCACCCCTACCTTCGCTATCTCTATTTCCTCGTCTCTTTTATTCTTTCTTTCCTTGCTATTTCTCTTTTTACTCGCGGCTACTTTATTGCCTAGCCTCCATGCTAAACTACACTTGTGAATATTTTTGTAGTAATTCCTTCGTTTAACGAAGGCCAGAGGTTACAGGAAACTGTTGATAAAATCAAGGAATTTGTTGCCGGAGAAAATATCATTGTTGTTGACGACGGTTCCAAAAAGCCGGAAAAACTCTCTCGTGGCGGAATCTGGCTCATTCGTCATAAACTCAACCTTGGTAAAGGGGCCGCCATGCGCACTGGTGCCGAGTTTGCTTTTGATCAAGGAGCCGACGCCATCATCTTTATGGATGCCGATTGCCAACATGACCCTAAGGAGTTTCCCGAGTTTGCAAAATTCCTTAACCAGGGGTACGATTTGGTTTTTGGTTCCCGTCGTCCGGGTATCAGCACCCCATTGGTGCGTTTCTTGGGGAAAAAATTTAGTTCCGTCTATATAAACTTCGTTTTCCACATTTACATTTCCGATATTCTCTCCGGTTATCGCGGCCTTTCCCGCCAAGCCTACGATCTCGTTAAATGGGAATCGGATCGTTACTCAGTCGAGACGGAGATGATTGCTCGCCTTGCCCGTCACAAAGATGTTTTGAAGTGGACGGAGTTTCCCATCGACACCATCTATATCGATAAATACAAAGGCATGACCCCTATTGACGCCACTCGTTTGTTCATCTCTTCAATTAAATGGAAATTAAGCTAAAATCTAATTATGGTTAACGCTTTACTCGGAATTCAGATTATCTCCATCTCCTTTGCTTTCTTCATGGTTTATATCACCACCCTGCATTTCAAAAGGGGAGCTATCGGTGGTCTGGAATACGGATTTTGGCTGGCCGTTTGGGCTGCTTTTGTCACCTTTGCTCTATTTCCCAGAGTTCTTGATCCGCTTCTCGCCAAGATCTTTGTCACTCGCGCCATGGACCTTCTGATGATCTGGGCCTTCATGATCTTAAGTTACTTGGGCTATATCAACCACATTGGTATTAAAGATTTGCAAAAAAGAATCACCAAGGTTGTCTCCGATGAGGCCAAGAAAAAAGCCAAAAAGGCATGAAGTTTTCCATCATCACTCCCAGTTTCAACCAAGCCGATTTTATAGAGGAGACTCTTAAATCTGTCGTCTCTCAAAAAGTTGATTTGGAATATCTGATTCAAGATGGCGGCAGCACCGACGGCTCAATTGCTATCATCAAAAAATATGCCGATAAATACCCCAAGATTATTTCCTACGTTTCCCATAAAGACAATGGTCAAGTCGATGCCATCAATCAGGGCATTAAAAGATCAAAAGGGGATATCATCGCCTATCTCAATTCCGACGATTACTATCTCCCGGAAAGTCTCTCCAAAGTTGAACGCTATTTTCAAAACCATCCGGACTGTCTCTGGTTGGTAGGGGATTGCCAAGTTTCCGACCCCAAGCTTTCCTGGACATTCGCCCTTAAACATCTGATGCCGATTCAGCTCTTTCCCAAATTACTTTATCTTTTCAATTGGATTAATCAACCCTCGGTTTTTTTACGTCGTGATTTAGTCGATAAAGTAGGAGATTTTAATTCCAAATACCATTATGCCTTCGACTATGATTACTGGCTTCGTTGTCTCAAATTTGCCCGTCCGTATCGTCTTCACAAACCTCTCTCCGTTTTTCGTATCCAGCCCAATTCCAAAGGTAACACCAGCTACCAAAAACAATTCGCCGAAGATGCCATTATCATCAGGGAATATACTCATAATCACCTCGCTTTATGGCTCCACCGACTCGGCCAATTTATTACCGAAAAAAACTATCAAAAATTAAAATGATAATCTTTGATTTTTTTTCTCTTATTGTTATCTTAGGAGCTCTTGCCGCTGAGGCAGTTTTTTACCCGGGTTTCTGGCAAGCCAAGGCCCATATCTCCATCGAGACCATTCTCACTCTGTATGCTGCTTATCTTGCCATCTTTGTCATCACCAAAAAACAGAATCCTCAACGCCGTTCCTGGACGCTCAAAGTCATCGCTATTATTCTTTTCATCTTTTCCTCAATACTTTATTTCTTTGAGTATCGCTATTTTCCCAACTATAGTTTTTCCCATTTTCATTTAAATCCATTGGGTTTAGCCTTTGCTTTTTCCATTCTTGCCATTTTTATTTACCGTCCAACTGTTAAAAAATCGATTTTGCTGACCTTTTCCACCTATCTCCTTATTGTTTTTGCTCTTGCAAATCTTCCTGCTGTTATTGGGGATAGTGTTTCCGGCTTAACCTACGCCATTTCCACCAGGAACCAAACTTATAATCAAAAGCTTGCCCAAGAAATCGGTCCAGATTACGATTATTTTCAGTTTGTCAACTCAATTGTCAAAGAGGATGAAACCATTATGCTTCCACCATGGCAACTTCCCTGGCGGCATACCGGTGATTTTAATTACGCCAGGTATTTTTTATATCCTAGAAAAGTCGTCAATGGCCAGCTTACCCTGTTGCCATCGGAAACTAACTATGTCTTGCTTACCTCGGAAACAGAAAACGGTATGGATAAAGATTATCCTATCTGGCCCAACTTTCCGGTCAAAGCCGAGGAAATCATCATTTATAACTTTAACGATAACACCTCTCAAATAATTACCAAAAACTACGACCCCAAAGACTGGCTAGGGAAGCACCCCTGGGGATTAATTAAAATAAAGTAAATGCTTGCCATTATCGGAATAATACTGATATTCATTTTGGGATTTTTAGTCGTCAATCTTTTGTTTGCCGGATATTATGGCGAAAAAATTGGTTTGGGTTTTTTGGTTGGTAGTTGTCTTTTTACTTTGTTATTATTTTTCTTGGAAAAAGTCGGTATTAGTTTTACCGCAGCCAATTCCTGGTTAATTTTGCTATCATCGACCTCGCTTTCAATCTTTCTCAATCTGCTTTTTAAAAAACAAATCATTCCCAAAATTACCCCAAACAAAACGAAAGAAAATCTTTCTTCATTAATTTTCTTAATTTTCGTTAGTCTTTCTTCATTTATTACTAATCTTGTAAGTCCCGTCAAAGACTGGGACGCTCTCACTCTGTTTGATTTCCGCGCCAAAGCCTTTCTCTTCACTCACACAACCGCTATTCTTTCTACCGATCCATACCTTACAATGCACAATTTTTACACCACCATGATGCATTATTGGTTTTGGCTCACCGGTTGGTTTTCTCCCATGCCTTTCTACTCTCTTGTTTTTTCTTCTTTTCTTATCCTTTCTTTTTTTCTTTTTCGTCGCTTCTTAAACACTCGTCTGTCTTACTTTTTCACAATTGCCCTAGCTCTGACCCCTCACTTTTTCGAAAACTCTTTCATTGCCTATACCAATCTCAGCTATTCCATCTTTATGGTTCTCGGGGCTATCTATCTTTATTTCTGGTCCAAAGAACAAAAGTGGTCAGACCTAATTCTTGGTCTCTTCTTTTCCGTCATGACGATCTGGGTTAGAAAAATAGAACCACTTTGGCTGGGTAACTTAGTCGTTATTCCTTATTTCCTCATTTTCAAACAAAACAAAAAATATCTCAAATTATTAGTGCTTGCCCCCATACTGTTAGTGGTTTTCTATGCAAAAAATTACCTACCGGTATTACTACATTTTGATTTTAATATTTTCTTTAAGGTGGTTGATTTTATCAAGTGGTCTGTCCTTTCCTACTATTTTCCGTATTTTCTTCTCCCCCTTGTTATCTTTATTCATCAAGTCTTTTCCAAACGTCTTGACTGGGAGATTCTGCTTTTAGTTATTTCTCATTTCTTTCTGATTCTTATCGGCGCCTATGGATTTGCTTCAGAAAACCCCAATTACTGGTCCGGTATCCCCGACGCCATGAGACGCTTAACCCTCTACTGGCCTCTTCTGATCACTTTCGTCGTCAGTCTTTCGCTAATTGGCGATAAAAAGGCAGATCAATAAGCTAAAATATACCTGTGGACTCCCATACAATTACTATCAAGCCCCGTTCCAACCCCTTAGCTATCGATTTTGCTGAGCTTTGGCGCTATCGTGAGCTCTTCTTTATTTTTGCTTGGCGCGACATCAAAGTCCGCTATAAACAGACCTTCTTGGGTGCCGCTTGGGCCATTTTTCAGCCGTTAATTTCCACCTTTATATTTACCGTTTTCTTCGGTCGATTAGCGAAGATTCCCTCCGGCGTTCTGCCATATTCTCTATTTGTCCTCTGCGGTTTAGTTTTTTGGAACTTTTTCTCCGGTGCTGTCACTCACGCTTCAAATTCTCTTATTGAAAATGAAAATATCGTCAAAAAAGTTTATTTCCCCCGTCTTGTTCTACCGCTCTCTTCATTGATCACCAATTTCATTGATTTTGGCATCAGCCTTGTGATGATGCTCATTTTTTCTTTTGTCCTTGGTTTTATTCCATCACTCATGTTTATCCCCATCCTTATTTTGGGAATTCTCATTGCCTCTATCGGTGCTGGCGGCCTTGGCCTTTTCCTTTCCGCTTTCAACGTCAAATATCGCGACGTTCGTTATATTCTTCCTTTTTTTATCCAAACTATGCTTTTCCTTACTCCGGTCATCTATCCGACCTCCATCGTTAGCAATACCAACAAATATATTATGGCCATAAATCCCATGACCGGGGTCATTGAGGCCATCAGGGTGACTGTCGCCGGTACTGGGAACATCGACTGGCTTCTCCTGGGGCTTTCCGCCCTTTCCGCCATTATCTTTTTTATTATTGGTCTTATTTATTTCCGCCAAACAGAAGCCTTCTTTGCCGACATTGTTTAACCTATGAATAAATCAATAATTGAAGTAAAAAATCTTAGCAAAAAATATACATTAGGGGAGCGTCAACCTTACTATTCTTTTCGTGACACCATTTCCGGTATTTTCCACACTCCCTTTAGAAGAGAAAAATTGGAAAAAGATGAATTTTGGGCCCTCAAAGATGTTTCTTTCGACATCAATGAAGGTGACGTCATTGGTGTCATTGGCCGCAATGGTGCAGGGAAAAGCACCCTTCTAAAAATTCTCTCCCAAATTACACCACCAACCGAAGGCGAAGTTAAGCTCAGAGGTCGTGTTGCCAGTCTTCTAGAAGTTGGCACCGGTTTTCACCCAGAACTCACCGGCAGGGAAAACATTTACCTCAATGGCGCCATTCTCGGTATGAAGCGCTGGGAAATCAATAACAAATTCAAAGAAATAGTTGATTTTTCCGAGATAGAGAAATTCCTCGATACTCCCGTCAAACATTATTCTTCCGGCATGTATATGCGCCTGGCTTTTGCCGTCGCTGCCCATCTTGAACCTGAGATATTGTTGATTGATGAAGTCCTTTCAGTGGGAGATATTGATTTCCAAAAAAAATGTCTTGGAAAAATGGATGAGGTATCAAAAAAAGAAGGAAGAACAGTTATTTTTGTTAGTCACGATATTGGGGCAATCAAACATTTATGTAACAAATGTATTTTACTATCAAACGGAAATGTATCCGCCTATGGGTCAACTGAAGATGTGGTCACAAAATACAAAGGAGAAAAAAAGTCAGAGACTGTATGGATAAACAAACACCACGATGGAAAAATATTAAATATCAATAAGGTGAATGTTGAAGATGTTAATGGAGTAATTAAAAAAAATTATTTAAGTGATGAACAAATAAACATTAGACTGGAAGTTAATATAAGAGATGTACCGGATAAGCTAGTAACTTTTATAAAAATAGAAAACAACGACGAAATTATTTTCATGGTCCCTTATGTATTTCCAAAAAAAATTAAACACGGAAAACATATTCTGTTTTGTAAAATCCCTTCACATTTCTTAAACGCCGGAATTTTTTTCGTTTCAATCGACGCTAGTATATTCAATATTTCAAGTATTCTTGTCGAAGATAAAGTCGTAAATTTCAGTGTTGAGAGACCTTACGAAGTTTATGGTTTGCATCTTTCAGAAAGATATCCTGGGAGTATATTGCCAAAGTTAGAATGGGAGATATCGTAAGTTAGATAGGTTCTTTTTTTTCAATAAACATCTCTGCCTTTTTGTAATCGTCTTTTGTACCGATATCTAAGTAACAACCATTCTTCAATTTTATTCCAAAAACACTACTCTGTTTTTTGTAAGCATTAATTGCGTCACTAATCAGTCTTTTGTTTGGGTCAACGCTTTGTGGAAGTGATTCCAGAATTTGTTTTGCACAAGAAACTTTGATTTTTCCAATACCCCATACCCAGTTACTTTTTGGATTAACCTTTTTATCCTCAATTATGACAATATTGTTATTTTTATCCGTTGTGACTGAACCAAATTTTTCAGGATGTTCAGAATAAAACAACCCCAATACAACGTCTCCTTTTTGTTTCCCTATTATTTTGAATCCGTTCTCAGGAAACCATACTGTATCAGGTAACCCAAAAAATAATTGATCACAATTCTTCAGAAATTTTACTGGTGCCAACAAATCATCAGTCAAAGAATGATTCTCATGTTTAACTATAAAAACCAAATTGTCCTTATATTTGGTCTTAACCGATAAATATTTTGGAATATCTAATTTATCTGGATCAATTGTTATGAATATTTTGTCAATTCCACTCAAAATCATCCTTTCTAATAGATGTTCAATTACAGCCTTATTGTCAACCAAAGCCAATTCTTTTGAATAAGCCAAAGGTTGAAGTCTCGCTCCAGCGCCAGCAGCAGGAATAGAACCATATCTCATGTGATATTTATATCATAGATTATAAAATTCATGTGAGCTATAATTTCTCAATGAAAGACTACACAATTGGAGTTTTAACGTACGTTGGGAGATATGAAAACTACCTTAAGCCATTAGTAAAACAACTCTCTGTTGTGTTTCCAGATAAAGACATCGTATTTTTTATAAATGGACATCATGATCTAGAAAAACAAATATGTTACTTGAAGGGAATCACCGAATTTTTGTCTCATTATAAAAATATGAGGTATGTTACAAATGAAGAACACCAACCCCTTTCAAAGGGCTGGAACTGGTTATTCTTATTAGCAAAAGCCGACAACGTCTTGGTTCTCAATGATGACGTTAAAATAACGCCATTATTTAGATATTCATTCGAAAAACAATTAAGGAGATTTGACCATTTTATTATTAATGGAAGTTGGAGTCATTTTTTATTCAGTAAAAAAATAATAAAAAAAGTTGGTTGGTTTGATGAAAGATTCCCTGGTGTGGGACAAGAAGACGGAGATTACTCTTTTAGAATGATAATCAATGGTCTAAAACCTAGATTCGTTAAATGCGATGGAATAACAAATTATGTTGCCGATCAAGTCGATGCTGGATGGGCAAATAAGTCAAAAAAAACTGATGGCAAATATTCGCTAGTTAATAAAGAGTTTATGAAAAAAAAATGGAGCACAAATTTTCTTGATGATAAACCATTAAAACATTACAAATTACATTTTTATTGGAACGGAGAATTGTTGAAAGCTAGCCCCAAAATGAGCAATTTAAGTGTTTCTCATTACGACACAAAGCTATTAGAAACAAAAAATGCTCAGCAACAAGAAACAAACCTATTTTCGCTATATAGATATAAAATTGAGCTGTTTCCACAATTAATATCTCACCATATTAAACAATTAATTATCAATATCATCAACTATGATCGTAAATAACAACACAGTCTTGAAGAAATGCATTAGAAGTAGAGTATATGAAACAGCAAAAAAGATATTCCCAGAAATAATATTCAAAAGAGAAACCTCGATAAAAGAAAAAAAATTATCTCCAATAATAACAGACATCATTACAAATAGATGCTATGAAGGAAGTAAATTAAAATTGTTCTCGAAAATTGAAATCGAAACAGTTAACAGGTGTAATAATATCTGTCCATTTTGTCCCGTAAATAGAAATATTGATGATCGCGTATTTAAAATAATGGATGAAAAGCTTTTTAAAAAAATAATTAACGAATTATCTGCAGTAAATTACTCCGGTGCAATCGCAATATTTTCCAACAACGAACCCCTTCTAGACAAACGAATAATAAGTTTCGTTAAATATACAAAAGAAAAATTACCAAACGCATTCAACTATCTTTATACGAATGGTATGTTGTTAACAAAGGAAGTTTTGATTGACCTAATGGCTAATTTAGATTATCTCATTATTGATAACTACAATGATAAACTGGAATTAAACGATAATATAAAAAGTATTTATGAATATTGTCGTAAACATAAACTGTACACTAAAAAAATTCAGGCACCAACCGCCCGTGGCTTTGAAAACAAAACACAACTCGAAATTCATCTCAGGAAACAACATGAAAAACTATCAACTCGGGGAGGGAATGCTCCAAACCGATCAAAAGACATAAATACAATAAATGCTTCTTGTATTTTGCCATTTTGCCAGATGATAATTAGACCTGATGGAAAGGTTAGTTTATGCTGTAATGATGCAAAAGGACAATATACTTTGGGTGATCTGAATAAGGAAAAAATTATTGACGTTTGGTATGGAAGAAAATACCTTGCTTTAAGAAAATCAATATTGAAAAGTAGAAAAGGTCTATTATTGTGCAACAAATGCGATTTACTTGCGGTTGATTGACCGGTAAGCCGCCTCTTACGACTAAGTTCGGCATTTAATTATGAATAAGAAAATTGTTTGTTTAACTCCAATTAAAAATGAAGAGTGGATATTAGATAAATTTCTTTCAGCCACTAGCATTTGGGCCGATGAAATTATTGTTGCATTTCAGACGTCGTCAGATAGCTCGTTAAAAATATGCAAAAAGTATTCAAAAGTAAAGATAATCTACAATAATTGCAAAAAATTTAATGAGCCAGAAAGACAGAAACTTCTCATCAATGAAGCAAGAAAACAGACTGCAAATATGGTTCTGATTGCTTTAGACGCCGATGAATTCCTTTCTTTAAATAAAGAGTCACTCATGGAACTGAATGTAATAAGGAACCTGCCTGAAAGAACAGTAGTTAACTTCGACTGGGTAAATATAAAACTTAAACAGAAAGTATTTTGGTACGCACCTCAAAAGATGTCATTTGGTTTTGTGGATGATGGCAGCTCTCACCATGGACAAAAAATCCATAGCCCAAGAATCCCTATTCCCAAAAATGCAAAAGAATACAATACAAAATATATAAAGGTAATGCACTACCAGTATGCGGATTGGGAAAGGATGGAAAGCAAACAACGGTGGTATCAATGTTGGGAAATGATAAATAGTCGGAAGAGAAATCCGGTTAATATATATCGACAGTATCATCATATGTATTCTATTAAAGACAAAGACATGAAGAAAATTCCAACAAAATGGTTTAATGAATATGAAAAGTACGGAATCGATCTAAAGCATATCGAAAGTAAAAAACCATACTACTGGGATGCAGAAGTAATAGAATACATAAAAATATACGGTGCCGAACGTTTTAAGAATATTTCAATTTGGGATTATAACTGGAATCTTCAATTAAATCCCCTAGAATATAATGTAAAAGACCCAAGGAATATATTCGACAAAATGATTCAACAATACCTAAAAATTAGTCAAAATCACATTAATAATATATTTATAACGTTTGTTGACTCTCTTGCAAAAGTGTATTACAAAATATGCAACTGAATTTAATCACAATTACAAAAAACGATATTGAGGGTGTAAAAAAAACTATTTTAAGCACCGAAATTCTAAGAGAGAAGTACGATGTTTTACAAATTGTAGTCGACAGTAGTGATGAAAAAATCAGAAAGGAAATAAAACAATTTTTAAGAGCAAAGAAAAATATAAAATATTTCAATTTAAAAACACATGGAATATCTCAAGCGTTTAACTATGGTATAAAAAAAAGCAATGAAAAGTGGCTGTGGTTTCTAAATGGCGGAGATACTGTATATAAAAATGCTGATTTGACATTGGTAAATAATCTTATCGAAAATGTTGGCAGTGATATGCTTATTTTTGAGATAGTTGACAAAGATGGAGTCGTTAAGCATCCCAAAATAATAAATTTTTGGCCACCACTAGGGTGGGTACCTCATCCAGCAACGATTATCAAAAAGAAATGTTTGGAAGATGTCGGCTGTTTTGATGAAAGATATAAGATCGCCATGGATGGAGATTTATGGATAAAACTATTTAGTAAAGAATATATTATTGACTTAGTTTCTATTCCTTTGACAAATTTTGCTCCTAATGGTCTATCGTCAAACGAATATGAAACAGGGAAAGAAATAGCTAAACTAATGTGGAATAATAAAAAAATATTATTTTTTCATTGGGTAAAAAGTACGCTTGAAACTATCTATACATGGTTTTATTACACAATAAAACCAAAATGAAAATTTTATTGGCGGAAATAAGACATCTAGATACACAAGCTGGTGTAATGGGAGGAGATAAAGCAATCAATGATCAGATTTTTTCAATACTTAACGATAGTGGACATAAAATCGTCAGAAAATCATATCCGTCTTTCGATTTTTGGAAATTTATAAGAAGATATACACTTGGACAATTCAATACGTTTGATAAAGAATTTGATTTAGTAATTTGTGATAGCAATATCGCATATTATTTCAATCATCCCAATGCAATAAATATTTTTCATTATTCATATTTTGGCTATAAAAAACTTGCAGGAAAATATTTTTTTAACCTATTGGATAATATAATATTCTCACTCTATTCTGTTCTTCAATATTTAGGTTCAAAGGGCAAATACAATGTGGCAGTATCCATGTTCATGAAAAAAGTACTTTTAGAACAAGGTATAAAAGTTAACGAGGTTGTCAATAACTGTTTAGATACAGATGTGTTTAAACCAATTTTTGTAATAAAAAGCGATATTGATTTGGTATACGTAGGCGGTTATAGCTACTTTGGGAAAGGTTTCGACGTTTTAGAGGATATCGCCTCCAGAGGTTATCATATTGATTGTTATACGAACTTTAATAAAGAATACAAAAATATGAAGTACCACAAAATGGTACCTCGAATCGAGATCCCGAAAACTTTATGCAAATACAAAATCTTGTTGTACCCAAGTCGATTTGAATCGTTCGGGATGGTTCCGCTTGAGGCAATGGCCTGCGGAATTCCCGTTATCGTAGGAAACATTGGCATCGGCTGTGACATAATTAATGACATTCCTGAGTTTGTTGTAAATTCGAAAGAAGACAATCGTGTATCTAGCTATATCGAAAAAATAAATCTAATCCAAAATAACTATAAATATTATTCAGATGTCGCCAGAGAATATGCCAAAAAAAATTACAGATTAGATAAATACGAATTAACCTGGAATAATCTAGTTGAAAGAATATGAAGGTAATATTTGATCATCAAATATTCTCAGTTCAAGAACATGGCGGAGTTTCAAGGCTTTTTGCAGAACTTTACCGTAACTTACTTAAAATTGGAGTTAACTGCGATATTCCACTTGTCTTTAGCAATAATGAATATTTAAAAGAAAGAAAAACAAAAGGTTTCTTAAAAAAAATAAATTTCCCGGGAAAATTAACGTTGATTAAACTGATAAATCAATATCACATGTCAAAAATATTAAAAGAGAGGAGTTATGATATTTTCCACCCAACATATTTTGACGATTATTTTCTAAAATACATTGGAGATAAACCGTTTGTCCTGACAGTCTTTGATTTAATTCATGAAAAATATTACCATGATTCACCAAATCTTCAGAAAACTCTTAATACTAAAAGAAATTTAATTTCAAAGGCTAGTAAAATAATATCAATCTCCCAAAAAACCAAGAAAGACTTAGTAGATTATTATCATATTGATCAAAATAAGATCGAAGTAGTTTACCCAGCTAATTCGCTAAATCCATCCTCGACAGTAAAATGTAAAGTCCCCAAAGAATATATTCTTTTTGTTGGTAGTAGAAGACAATATAAGAATTTTGATATTGTATTAAGATCAATGAGAAAGATAGACAATCAAGTTTTTTTAGTGTGTGCAGGTGGTGGAAAAATAACACCAGACGAAATATCCAAAATAAAACAATTAAACCTTGTCGATAGAGTCATACAAGTCAATGTTAATGATAGGCAATTGGCATATTGTTATAAAAATGCAATATGTTTTATATATCCATCTTTATACGAAGGATTTGGCATACCTATTCTTGAGGCTTTTTCCTGTGATTGTCCAGTATTATTGAGTGATATAGATGTTTTTAAAGAAGTTGCAGGAAAAGCTGCCATATATTTCAATCCAAAATCTGAAGACGCGCTATCAGCCTCAATAAATTTGATCTTCAATAACGAAAATTCCAGAAATGTCTTGATTAAACTTGAGAAGAATAGGTTAAAACTTTATTCCTGGTCAAATATGGCACGTGAGACACTATCTGTTTACAAAAGTATATATAAATAAATGGTCAAAGTTTCCATCATAATCGCCACACTAAATAACGATAAAGATTTGGCATACACACTCGAGAACGTAAGTAAACAAAACTATAAAAATAAAGAACTAATAATAATTGATGGGGGTTCAAGTGATGGAACAGTCGAGCTACTAAAGAAAAACAATAAAAACATAGACCACTGGAAAAGCGAAAAAGACAAAGGGATATCTGATGCGTTCAATAAAGGCCTATCAATGACTTCTGGAGACTACATTTATTTTTTAGGAGCAGGAGATTACTTTTGGAGTGAAGATGCACTGGAAATAATGATGAAAAACGTCAATCCAAAAACGGATGTATTGATTTGCGGAAGAATTAACAGAACTACTAAGGGTGGGGACAAGATTCTGTACACATCATCATTAAATTTCAAAAAGTGGCATCTCCTCTATAAAATGGGCCTTCCACATCAGGGATTGTTTATGAACAAAAAATATTTTATAACTTACGGGTTGTTTGACACAAATTATAAATACTCAATGGACTATGAATTACTTCTCAGGGCATATCATAATTTCCCAGAAGTAATATTAAAAGATACTATAGTTGCCGCATGGAAAGAAGGAGGAATCGGTGAGGATAAAACTTTAGAAATTTTTGATGAATATAAAGAAATTAAAATTAAAAATAAAATTGCACCAAATTTTTTGATTAATTTGATTGACCTAATATCGAGAATTAAATATATATTGATTAAGCACTTAAGATGTTTGAGGTAACCTAGACATCAACCATCTTCCACAAACCGAGGCATTTATCTCTGAATTTGCTATTTTCTTCAGTACACTTCTCATTAATCAATATAACAGGAGGCGGCAAATTAAAGGGGCTAATTTGGAGATTAATTGGTCTCCATCTACCTGTTGGAATATCTGAGTTATGGATTCTGTCGACAAAGGTGGTTGTTAACAGATATTTTGCACCACTCTTTTTAAAGTTCAACAAGGTAAGAGCGATATCGTTATTTGAAAAATGGACTAAACAATCTCGACACAAAATTAAGTCGACCTTTGGCAAACGGTCTACAATGATATTTTTCTTCGTAAAAATTATTCTATTATTACCATATTGTCGTATGTTTTTATTTACAATATCTTCGACAATATCGCAACCAAAATACCTTTCTATGTCAAGACTAACTTTACTAATCCAATTATAGTCCCCACAAGGCGCATCTAATAGAGAATTAATTTTATATTTCCGAATTATTTCAGGCAACCTGAAACTAATTTCTTTTGTTTGAACCAAATTTGAACCAGGGCCAGAGACTGTTTCCTTATCTCCCCAACCGTTTTGTCTATATATATCACCAAATACCTTGTCAACGGCCTTTGTCTTCAAAGAAAGACCCTTCAGATAGAAGATAATGTCACTCAAAATCATGTTAAAACAATTATAAACTAGAATATAAGAGGACATTGTTGCAGTCATTGGGATGATATATTAAATATCAAATGTCACCACGTATTATTAGACAAAGATATCAGAATATTTTATAAGTGTTTGTCGTAGATAAAAATATAGTGAAAAGAGAAAAAATAATTTGGGTAGACAATCTAAAAGGATTGGCCATCATTGCCGTAGTAATCGGCCATATTGCTTCACCGGTATCAAACTTTATATATGCGTGGCACATTCCACTATTCTTTTTTGTATCGGGCCTATTAATAAATGGAGATAGATCAATCAAAGAATCGTTTAAAAAAGATTTTAAGAGATTAATTATTCCCTTTATTATTTTTTCGATAGTTGGTTTAATTGCTGAATATATAAAACGATGGATATTCCCAGGGTTCCCTTTTATAAATGGGAATATAGATCTGAGGAACGAACTTATCGGAATATTTTGGTGGATGGATTATTCTCATCTTCATCAGTATGGTTTTGTCTTATGGTTCCTACCAGCTTTGTTTTGGGCGAAAAATATCCTGTTATTTTTCAAAAAAACGTTAAAAAACCAATATTTAATTTCGATTCTTAGTTTAGCCATTTTATTACTATTTTCGAATCAATCGTGGATTCTTCCCTTTGGAATTGATAAAGCCTTTCTAGGTATATTCTGGTTATCTATAGCCTGGTTAATTACCGGTCGTTTCTGGCTATTGAGTCTTGTCGCATTATTATTCCTCCCAATACCTGAAACAAATATTGCTCTAAAAATAGTTAGTTGGTATGGGCTTTGCTACAGCATAGTGGTCATAAACACCCTAGTTGGAATGATCAAGCTAATACCCAAAAGTGTCAAACTTCTGGCGACCTTCGGCCAAGAGACAATGTTTTTATTAATTATTCACCCATACATCGATAACCTCGCGTTTTTTCTAGTCATATGTTTACTTAAGGGAAATTGGTTGCTCGAGATATTGTGCGTTTTGACAACATTAGGAGTTCTCGTTATAAATATCGAATCTGTGAAAATGGTAACCAAATACATTTTTCAAAATAACAATCTATTTATGGTTCCTTTTAAGTTAATAAATGCTTTCTCGGTAATACATTTTCAGCTAATATCCAAAAAAGAAATAGTTAAAAAAATTGATAATTGCAGAAAAATAATTCTGTTTCCTAGCTGTGTTGCTTCACGAATGTTTTTATATACCGACATCCCAGATAAAGAAGAAATTTCTTTGCTAAGAGAAAACTTAAATAGAGAAAGTATATTTCTTGATATCGGTGCTAATGTTGGCAGTTATTCTGTTCTATTAAGTGATAGAACCAAGAAAATATATGCTTTTGAGCCATCCCCATTAAGTAATATACGTTGCAGAAAAAACTTTAAACTAAATGGCATCGGTGAAAATAATGTAAAAAATATCGCTTTAAGTGACAAAGTTGGAGTCTCTGGTTTTACAGATTTCGGTGGCACGTCTACTATTAACCATATCTCCGAAAACTTAGAAGGAAAAATTAAAGTTAAAACAGAATCGCTTGATAATTGGGTTATTAAAAACATAAAAGTAAGCCATTTTAATTTAGTGATGAAAATCGATGTCGAGGGGAATGAGGAAAAAGTAATTATTGGAGCTCACAAATTATTCAAAAACAAAAGAATAAAATATATTGTCTTAGAGGTATTAGATAAAAACAGTAAAGTATTTGATCTAATAAATTCTTACGGATATACAACGGGTTTAATATCTGGGAACAACTATTATGTTAAAAAAAATTAACTCTCCCATTTTACTAATTTGTTTTAATAGGCCGGATCTCACCCTACGGGTATTGGATCAGATTAGAAAAGTGAAGCCAAAAAAACTATATATCGCAATAGACGGTCCAAGAAACAAACTAGATCAAGAAAAGATTTCTGGTGTTAAATCGGTAATCAAGACTGTAAATTGGACATGCATTGTTAAAACAAAATTTCAGAAAAAAAATCTAGGCTGTAAATATGGGCCAGTTACAGCAATGAACTGGTTTTTCGACAACGAAAAGAGGGGAATAATCCTTGAGGATGATGTACTGGCAGATAAAAGTTTCTTTTATTTTGCGGATCAATTGTTAAAACAATACGCAAGCAACGAAAAAGTTGGAAGTATTAGTGGTAATAATTTTCAATTTGGAGTCAAAAGAGGAGAAGGAAGCTTCTATTTTTCAAGATATAGTCATTCGTGCGGTTGGGCAACATGGAGACGGGCCTGGAGGCATTATGATGTCGATATAAGCGATTACGAAAATGTCAGCAAGTCAACCTTGAACAAAGTGTTTGACAAATGGATCGATAAAATTTATTGGAAACTGATATTTGGCGGAATTAGATCCGGAGAAATTGATTCAGCTTGGGATTATCAGTGGAACTGGATGATGTGGAAAAATAATATGTTAGGTATTATCCCTAATGTAAACCTAGTGGAAAATCTTGGTTTCGGTCGGAAAGATGCAACTCATACTAAATTCAGAAGTCGTTTTGCTAGACAAAAGACTGAACCTATATCTTTTCCCCTTGTGGTACCAAAAAATATAACAAGAAATGTCGAAGCGGATAACTACGTCCAGAAACACAACTATGTTTTATGGAAAGAAATTGCTATGAACCTATTTCGCAAATTTAGTATCATAAAGAGAAAAACTATTTGTCGCTTTTAATAACAATAGGTTTGATGGTACCGAACAAATAGAAGGCAACAATGCATAATTTATCCGACTGTTGACGATAACGGCATTTATATCTTGAGCGCTGACACGGTGACTAGATGAATCAACCAAAAATGTAATATCCCTTGACGGGATATCGAGGTGGATCGCCATAAGTTCATAAGGAGAGTCGACAAAAAGTATTTTTGATTTTTTGGGCAAACTATTTAAATAATTAATCATATAATATCGATCTTCCCAACCTTTTATCTTTGACAATTTTGTTTCTTTAGAAGCCGTTGAATACTTAAGGGTATCAACCAATCCAAAATTAGTCTCAAAAAAGATTAACGACGGCATAATAAACACAAAAGCAATCACCATAACTGAACCGATACCAAGATTATTCCAATACCGTACAGCTTTTTGTCCTAAAAAAACTGTGACGAGAAGTGAAACGACCAACCCGATAAAAGCGACAATCAAAATAACACTATTAATCATTGCCAACTTATCCAAATAATACGATGTTGGGTTGCTGACAGGAACAACTTTACTTAACAAATGAAAAATATCGATTAAGTGTTTACCTATGTATAAGGTAGAAACAAGAACTAACAACAGCATAATAAGGGTAAAGACCTTCAAACTTATAAACCGTAATTTATCTTTGATCCATTCCCATTGAGAACCAACAATAATAGCAATAAACGGGATGATTAATGCTGTGTATTTATGGCTCACTGTCATCACATACGCGTATTGATGACTATTTAAGCCAAAAATATCTATAAAAATTAAGTAGTAGAGCCCAATAAAAACAAGTATCAGTTTCATAAGACGATTGTTGAATACTTGACGGAATCTTGAAAAAAGTATTAGCAAAAAAGCCCAAAAGACTAATCCATAAAACTCAGGTTGAAAGAAGCCCTGGAGTTTTCCTTTTACTAATACATCAACATTATTTTTAATCCCGTATGAAGCAAATTCAGAGATTCGGTATACCCCCCCATTGGTTAACTGGTTTGAAGTGTGTGTAAATATATTTTTAATTTGCTCAATTATATTTATTGATTTAGCACCCCCCGTAATTGTCCAAGTAAAAAAATACGGAAACTCGAAACCACTCACTAAAGTTAATACGGCCAAGGAACAAAAAAACAATTCCACCTTTTTCCTGAAATCAGTCTTTGTTAAAAAGAATATTATTAACGCGACAATACATGAAAAGAGCGAACCTTCCAAGTTGATAAAAGACATTGCACCAGTCAACACTCCAAGATACAAAAAACTACTGTAACGTGGAGAAAACCTTTTACTCGCGACAAAATCAAGAATTAACAAAACGATACACAATATTGGGAGCTCTTTGAACCCCATTACGGTAAGACTTATGTATTGATATGAAGAAAACACCAACAAAAACGCAACTAAGGAAGATTCTGGAAATTTATTTTTGTTGATGTGCTTTGTAATTAACGCAAATACTCCCAGTGAAATTATCAAAAAATAGAAAGTCATCACCTGTGAAAATGCCACAACAGCGTCCAAGTCGTCCGAAAACAACGATGTAAATGAATAGATTAGAGCTAAACCCGGCCTAATTGCCGGATTGTATGAAAATTTAATGATTCCATTATCAAATTCCCCCCAGTCAAAATAATCCTTAACGGATCTCGACTGCCCAATTGCATATGACTGTTCGATATAATAAATCTGATCATCCCAGTTTATCGGCCAGCAGAAAATTCTCAAAGTACAGAGTAGAAAAATAAATGAAAATAAGATTAATAGAATTTTTGCAGTTGCAGAAAATGTAATTTGTTTTAGCTTGCCAGCTAAAAAACGAAAATCAACAAACAAATTAGAAATATATTTTTTATGAGAAAAAAAGAGCAGAGAAACAAACAAAGATTGACATATCACATAGAAATACCCTGGTTTTGACGGAAAAAAATAGAACAGACCGTATAAAATTAAAGATAAAATAAATGGAGCCACCAGTAAAGATGAAAGGAGTAAGTGGTCTTTGTCTAGTAGAAAGCGTCTTGAAAAAATCAGGTAAATAGAAACACTAAGTCCAGTTGTCAAAACTAAAAAATATATTATTGGAAGAAGTGTCTGCATAAACATATATGGATTGACTAGATGCTTACAAAAAAGTTATATAGTTTTTCAATCTGGATACTCCAAGAAAGCTTTTGTTTGGCGAACGTTACCGCATTGAAAGACATTTTATATAATATCTTACTTTGAGACAGCATATTTGTTAGAGCATAAAAAACTGAGTTGGAGCTACCATCTACCAATTTACCCACCATCTTATCGGAAACTATCTCTTTAACCCCGTTTACATTAATACCAATTACGGGTGTGCCACATGCCAAGCTTTCGGCTACAGCAATACCAAATGTCTCATATGCACCCAAAAAGATTCCAAGCTTTGCTTGGGAAGCAATTTTGGAAATATCTTTACTATCTTTACGCCCCAAAAAATCTACGTATTTCTCAATTTTCTCTTCACTTGTCAGCTTTAAAAGATTATTTCTTTCTACCCCTTCGCCAACAATTAGTAATTTTGTTTTAGATTTGGGATTATTTTGGCGGTATAGGGAGAAACCACGAATAATTTTGTCAATGTTTTTCGATTTTTCAAGACGGCCTACAGTAAACACATAATCCTTTTTAATTTTACTTGGTTTAAAAATGTTTGTATCTACTCCAGGCCAAACAATTGCATCCACTTTTCGTTTATATATTTTAAAAAGATAATCAGCCGACGTCTTACTGTTTGCGACAATATAATCGGCTAAAGCAAAAATATTTTTATTTAGTGTTTTAAGAATCGGGGATATGACCCCCACAAAATTTTTTTGAAACCAATTTAAGCTTTTTATTTCAACCTTAAGATCCGTATAGGGCAAACCCAAATCATGTAAATAATAAACGAGTTTAATTTTATGGTCTGTTTTTTTATAGAAATATCCCCAGTAAATGGCTAACGAATGGCAATAGATAATTTTCGGATTGATGTGATTAATTGTCCTAATTAGTTTGAAAAAAAAGATTGGAAAAGTTAGCCAAAAAAATAAATTTCCGGTTGTCAAATCACTTAACTGAATTATTTTTAGATTTTTATAAGGATCAGTTACTTCGGGATTGATTTTTGTTGTGACAATGACACAATCTATTCCTTTAGAAATTAAACCAGAGGCTTGCTCAAGAACAACTTTTGATGCCCCACCAGGTTTGAGAAAATGTGGATGTAGAAAAACAATTGGTTTATTCATTATCTAAGTCTGCATTATATCTGACATCGAGACCATTTATAATCTAGATGTAACTAGGTGAAAATAAAGATATGAAATTTATCAATAAATACAAATCACTAATCATCGCCATAACTCTATCAGTATTGGCCTATTTGCCCTCGCTTTTTACCTTCTTTTCCGGCGATGATTGGTTCCATCTCAGAATCTCTCAGATAAACTCATTCTCCCAATTTTTAAATTTTTTCTCATTTTCACACACGGCTCAGTCAGCCTCTTTCTATCGCCCCTTACCTGAGCAAGTTTTCTTTTTCGTTTTTAATCGTCTTTTTGGTCTTAATGCCCTACCGTATCATATTTTTGTCTTGTTCTGTTTTATCCTTTCCCTTTATCTTCTTTACAAATTGGCCAAGAAGCTCAATTTTTCCCATACCCAAGCCAATTTGACTGTGTTGGTTTACGGCATCGCCGTGGCTAATTTCCCCAGAATCTATTTTCTTTCGGCTTTTCAAGATGTCTTATTGCCTCTTTTTGTGATTGCCTCGCTGATTCTGTTCTTGGACAAAAAATATTTACGGTCGATCTTCTTTTTTGTGCTTTCCCTTCTGTCCAAAGAAACCGCCGTGGTAGTGCCCTTTTTGCTGCTCGGTTTAATTTTTCTCACTCGAAAAAATAAAATCAAAAATACCCTTCCATATTTTCTGATTACCTTGCTCTATCTTTTCCTGCGTTTTAAATACTTCGGCGGCGCGGCAGGGGACAGTTATATTTATGATTTCTCTCTCAAAAAAGCTTTGAATACTCTCTTCTGGTATATTGTCTGGACTTTTGGCGCTCCGGAAAATTTAGTGGATTATGTTGGTTCCGGCCTGAAAATCGTCCCCAAGTTTTTCACCGACTTCCCGATTTGGTCTACCGTGATGCTGGCGGAGCTCGGCTCCCTATTTGTTTTCTTGGTTTTTTCTCTAACCACCCTCAAAAATAAAATTAGTCAAAATTGGCGTTTAATTATTTTCTGTCTTTTCTTTTTTCTTGTCTCCCTTGGCCCGGTCATCTTTATGCCCTGGCATAAATTTGCTCACGCCCTTTCTTTGCCCATGGTGGGTTCATCGCTCTTGTTAGGATTTCTTTTGGCCGATCGTAAATTAGTTTTGAAAATTTTCCTGGCAATTTATCTCGTCACCAATCTTTCTATGAATCTCTTTTTGTATAGTCGCCATTACTCTGTCAATCGTTCCCGTATTTCGGAGAAAGTTTATCAATACTTCTCTCAAAACTATCCTCAAGCCCCAGTTAATTCATATTTTGTTTTTACCGACGATCCCGCCTCTCCCCATCAAGGCAAAGATCAATCAAAAGAGCTTTCTCTCGCTCTCTCTCAATCGGATTTTTTCCAGGTGTTTTATCACAATCGGGACTTTGGTGTTTATTATGAAGATTTAGGTCTCGATTCCACTCCCTCCGGTATTCCTATCCATGTAGATTCAGGCCAATTCCTGGTAAGATAATCACACTAAGTACATCAGATTAATAATTTAGTAAAATAACTAATGATGACCAAACCCAAAGTCGCTCTAATTATTGGTGTTACTTCCCAAGACGGCTCTTACCTTGCGGATTTGCTTCTTGAAAAGGGTTACCAGGTGGTCGGCACCATCCGTCGCTCCACCTCTACTTGCCAACCCAACATCGAACACCTCAAGGGCAAAATCATCCTCGAAGCCGCCGATCTCATCGATCAATCATCCATAGATCACCTCATGATCAAATATCAGCCGGATGAAGTCTACAACATCGCTGCTCAAAGTGTGCCGGCTGATAGCTGGACTCATCCTTTTTACACCGCCGAAGTGACCGCCATCGGTCCTCTTCGCGTCTTTGAATCTGTTCGCCATTTCTGTCCTAGTGCTCACGTTTACCAGGCCACCTCTCGTGAGATTATGGGTGGAACTCAGGGGGTTGACCATGCCAACGAAACCACTCCTATTTTTGCCAATAATCCCTACGGTATTGCCAAAGCCTATGCTCACATGATGGTTGATTGTTACCGCAAATCCTACGATATGTTTGTTTGTGGCGGCATCCTTTTCAATCATGAGTCACCACGTCGTTCTCTCCATTTTGTGACTCGCAAAATTAGTATAGGCGTTGCCTGTAATAAGTTAGGTATCAAAAACCCTCCGATTAATGAGATCGGTGATCCTCTTATCGATGCTGATGGCAAGCTCCACTTGGGGGACCTTAATGCCACTCGTGACTGGGGATATGCTAAAGAATATGTTGAGGCTATGTGGCTGATGCTTCAGCAACCCACTCCTAAGGATTATATTATTGGTACCAATACCAGCGCCTCCATCAAAGATGCCTGCAAAGCCGCCTTCGATCATGTCGGTTTAAATTGGGAAGACCACGTAATCTCTGACACCAAACTTCTTCGTCCTACAGAAATCACTGCCATGAAAGGGGATTATTCTCTGGCTAAGAAAGAACTCGGTTGGGAACCCCATACTTTTATGAAGGAACTTATGGAGATTATGGTTGATGCAGACATCAAACTTCTAAAAAATGAAAAAGAATGAAAGAAGTATTAATCACCGGTAGCGAAGGTTTTGTCGGTCACCATCTTTGGCGCGAGCTGGAAAATGCTGGTTACGATGTTTATGGTACCGTTTTAAATCCGTCACCAAACCTCAATCCAAAAGTGTTTCCCTGTGATGTTACAAATTTAGTAGCGACGGAAAAGTTAATTTCCGAACTCCGTCCTGACGCCATCATTCACTTGGCAGGCTGGTCCAATCAGGGTTCCTCGTTTGCCAATCCCCAGAAAACATTTGAAATTAATGTTATCGGAACAATCAATCTCCTGGAATCTGTCAGGAAGATCGAAGGTTATCGTCCAAAAATTGTTGCTATTGGTTCGGCCGCAGAATTTGGTGAAGTGTCTCTGGAAAAACTTCTCATAAACGAAGAGACTCTTTTTAATCCAACAAGTCCTTATGGTGTCAGCAAGGTGGCCTCTTGGCTTTCGTGTAAACAGTATGTTTCTTCGTACGGAATGGATATTGTCTATGCCATTCCTTTCAACCACACTGGTCCTGGGCAGGCAACGGGGTTTTTAGCGCCGGATATCGCCTCCCAAATCGTAGCTATCGAAAGGGGAGATAAGGAGGCGATAATCCTCACTGGGAATCTATCTCCCAAACGTGATATCCTCGATGTTCGCGACGTTGTTCGTGCCTATCGCTTACTTTTGGAAAAAGGCATAGCCGGAGAACGCTACATCATTTCAACCGGTAAAAGCATCCAAGTCAAAGCAATTGTTGACAAATTGCTTTCTTTCTCAAAGGTGGAAATTGCTCTCAAAAGAGACGAATCGCGCATTAGACCTACGGAAATTTCCGATTCATATGGTGACCATCAAAAGATTACTGCTGCCACGGGTTGGCAACCGGAAATTCCCCTCGATCAAACACTTCAGGATCTTTTGAACTATTATCGAGAAAAAGGTAAGATATAGAAGTGGAAAAGCTAAAAAAGATTCTTCGATCTGCAACAGTCAAAGACACCTTTATCAGTTTTGTTGGTTTGGGTTTCACTGCCGCCATCGGTTTTGTCTTTACTATTATCCTGGCTCGCACTCTTGGCCCGGCCCAGTTCGGCATTTTTTCTGCGGTTACTGCCCTTTATTCGATCGTTTATAGTCTTGGTGATCTGGGTATCGCCTCGGCCCTAATCAACTTCATTCCCAAGCTCAAAGAGAAACGCTCGGCTCTCATCAACACTTCTTTTTCGTTTGAGATTCTTGTTTGTGTCGTCATTGCCGTTCTCTTTTTGGGTTTCTCACTCCTCAACAAATTCATCATCCCCGGCTCGCTTAGCGGCCAAGTCGTGGTTGCCGGAATACTTGCGGTAAATTATCTTTTAATCAGTTTCGTCCAAGGTATTTTCACCGCCGAGAGACGTTTTGTTAGCTATTCGTTTACCCAGATATTCGATTCGGGTATCAAAATTCTGATTATCCTTTTCCTTCTGTCTGTCAGTCACCTCACCGTTGAGACCGCCCTTTTGGCCAACGTCATCTCCACTATTTTTGCTTTGATTTTTACTTTTGGCAAAGAATTCCTCAAAATCAAGTTTAACTTTGACAAAGGCATTTTCCAAAAACTTTTTCACTTTGCCAAATGGATCGCCGTTACTCGTGTTTTTTCCGTTTTTATCTCTCGTATTGACGTTATTCTGTTAAATCTCCTTGCCGGTAGTTTTCAAGCCGGTATTTATGCCGCCGCCAACCGCATCACGTTGTTTTTCTCGCTTCTGGTTTCCAGTCTCGGTTCCGTCGTCAATCCTCGTTTTTCCGGTTTTGACAATCATGAAAAAGTCATTACATATATTAAAAAACTTCTTGGGCTAATTTCTCTTATTTCTGCCCTTATGCTGTTTTCAGTACTTTTGGCCAAACCAATTATTAACATCGTTTTTGGCGACAAATATGTTACTGCTATTCCTGTTTTTCAAGCACTCACTGTCGCCATGATTCCCTTTATTTTTTCTCTCATCACTACTCCGGCTCTCATCTACACCTTTAACCAACCTCGCTTTATCGCGAGAATGACGGCCTTTCAGGTTATTACCATAGTCATTTTGGAGCTTGTACTTATTCCCTCTCTCGGCTCTTTTGCCCCCCCCATTGCTCTTGGAATTACCAACACCACAGTTTTGTTGATTACCGGATTTAAACTTTGTCGTCTGCTCTCAAAGAATGAAGCGAAGTAAAATCATTGTCCATTGTCTGGTTAAAAACGAAGAAAATTTTATTTGGTATGCTCTCAACTCAGTTTTGCCTTACGTCGCTAAGATTATGGTTTGGGACAACGGTTCCACCGATAAAACCTTAGATATCATCAAATCCATCGATTCACCCAAAATTGACCTTGAGGAACACCCCACTTCATCTCGTAAAGAAGTAGCTCACCTACGTCAAGAAATGCTCGATAGAACTCCGTCTGTATATGATTGGTTACTCATTTTGGATGGTGATGAGATTTGGCCAAAATCATCCATTCTCAAAGTCATTGCGTATATTTCCAAACATCCGGAAACCGAATCCATTGCCAATTGGACCACTAATCTTGTCGGTGACATTTTCCATGCTCTCCCTCAAACATCAGGAAATTACCAAATCGCCGGGAAAAAAGGCAATCTCAATTTACATCTCCTTAATCTAAAAAATATCTCCGGGTTACATGTTTCGCATCCCTATGGCAGCGAAGGTTATTTTGATCAAAATAACCTGCCGATCCAACAGAGATCGGGTGTTGTTTTCTTAAATGTCCATTATTTTCATGCAACTCATTTGCTGCGTTCAAGTCAGAACAAAAATGTCTACGACCGGCAAACAAAGATGAAATATTTTCCGAGAGTCAAACTTTCAAAGAAGGAAATTCCCTCAATATTATTAGGTTCTCACCCTTCAATCGTGCCGGACGTTAGCCGAATAAAATTTGGAATCACGGAAATCTCTAAAATTGCTAACACACTACACAAGCGTCTCGTTCACAAACTATTTCAACATGAATAATCATAAGTATTACCGGCTTGTGGAAGAAGCGAGCCAAGATATCAATCATCATCCGGGATTGTTGGAAATACAAAGAATCTCGAGGAAATCCCGAAAAATTCTCGACGTTGGTTGTGGCGAAGGTACCAAGTTAAATCATCTTGTCGGCAATAAAAAAATAGGCTTCGGTATTGATATAAATTCTTTCGCCATTACCAAGGCTAAAAAACAATATCCTAAACATTCCTTTCGTTTATCTAAAGGCTCGGACATTCCGTTTTCTGATGAGAATTTTGACTTTGTTTACTCGACTTTCGTTCTGGAACATACGGACCAA